>ENA-ORXM01000352-ORXM01000352.1-marine-metagenome-genome-assembly--contig:-NODE-352-length-86345-cov-7.595284_pt1 | contig 86345 bp, 78 predicted proteins | sample MGYA00237867_ERZ511480 | MGnify/ENA primary metagenome ERZ511480 (study PRJEB26309, sample SAMN06266103) | marine metagenome | isolation source: Algal blade | place: United Kingdom:Sidmouth, United...
CCCTCGCCAGCAACTCGTCCACCACCAATAGCAATCGCTGATTCTTCAGTGGTTGAACTTGCAAATGAACCTGAGGCAATTGCGTTACGAGTTAAGGCTTCTGCGTGATAGCCCATAGCTAAAGCGCCAAGACCGTTAGTGACGGAACTAGTTCCTACCGCTGTGGAGAAATTTCCCGTCGCGCTTGACCTTTGACCAAAGGCATTACTTCCTGCGCTATTTGTCTGGGCTTGCCAGCCAACTGCGGTCGAAAGGCTGCCGATTGCACTGGCTTGGTTACCAAAAGCACTCGCCCCTGGACCTTGCGCGTCTGAATCAGCGCCCACAGCCGTACTGTTCGTTCCATTAGCTTCGGATAAAGACCCGATAGCAATAGCGGCTTGAGCAGTAGATTTCGCGCCTGAAAAGCCGCCAAACTGTCCGCCAATAGCTATGCCGCCATCCATTTGAGCTTCGGCTGCATTTGCTTGAGTTATACCGCCACCAAGAGCGACACTGCCCTGGCCCATGGCTCGCGTATTTGAGCCTACCGCACTTGTATAGCGTGCTGTAGCTTCGGCTCTTTCGCCAATAGCGGTGGCGTTGAGATCATTAGCCAAGCTACGTGACCCGACTGCATTTGTGCCGCTTGCCGACGCTTCGGAATCAAATCCAATCGCATTGGCTTTCAAAGCGCTTGCGACTGAATCATAACCAATAGCTGTTGCAAAGTTGGCTGAAGCTGCGGCGCTTTGACCAATAGCGGTCGTACTAATAGCTGACGCTTTTGTGTCGCGTCCAATGGCTGTGGCAAAGTCATCAGTAGCTTCTGACCGAACTCCGATAGCTGTGGAATTAATGCCCGTTGCTTGTGAGGTTGACCCAATAGAAACAGAACGTTCCCCGGAAGCATCAGCCCCAGCTTGGAGACTAAATCCACTACCGATAGCGACTGCGGATACTCCTGTTGCTGTTGCAGCCGAGTTTGGTGTGTCTCCACCCCCAATAGCTGTTGATTTGTCGCCGAGTGCGGCGGCGTTACGTCCGATTGCTGTAGCGTTCACGGCCTCTGCCATAGCGTTCGCGCCAAATGCGGAAGCGCCTTCAGGTCCTGCAAATGAAAAAGCACCTACAGCTGTCGTATCATCAAGTACTGCACTGGCGTTGTCACCAATCGCTGTACTGCGTTCTCCAGTAGCGTGAGCTCCATCGCCACATTGGAGTGAATCGGCTAGCGTTGATGATTGGTTACCATCTTGGCAGGCGTCAGTTGTATTGGACTGCGCAAAAGCCGACATTGAAAATGCGCAAGATAGGGCGAGGCCCGCTGCGCTGTTAAGAAGTAATTTTGAATTAATATAAGCCATTTGGCCCTCCATAAATAAGAGAACGCTGGCAGCCCCTTGCCCCCAAAATAACGCCCTCGAAGCAGGACCGCTTATATTTAAAATTAAAAAGCGCCCTGCAATGAGGACGCTCTAAATGCTAACGAGGCTAGTCGGATGTGACCGCGGTCACGCTTTAACATTTTATTTACTTAATCGCGGAGGTCACCATATTTTCAAGATATTAAAGAGGCCCAAAAAGGTCTTGTCTTCGCGGCGGCTTTGAAACTGCTTATGCCAATTATTATTGTCCTGCCGGGTATTGCGGCTGTTATGTTAGTGACACCAGAGTTCGGAGCCTTAAACGCTGAAGTTCTGGCTGATAAAACAGGCAGCGCTTACCCTGAAGTTATGCGGATTATGCCTTCTGGTCTTCGCGGACTTAATTTTCGCAGCGTAAGTTGCAGCGATTGTTTCCTCGCTCGCCTCAATGATGAATTCGTTCTCTACGATCTTCACCATGGACCTTTATAAAATGGCGAAGTCAGATAAGAGCGAGCAGCACTATGTAACCGTTGGCCGTATTACAGCTGTTCTTGCAATGGTATTCGCTGTTATTATTGCTCAGCCAATCTTCCAAAATATGGAAAGTGCTTTCCAGACCGTTCAAGAGCTTACAGGTTATATTGCACCAAGTGTCGTGGCCGTATTCCTCCTAGGAATGTTTTACAAGCCGACCAATTCTGCCGGCGCTTATACAATGTTATTGGCCTCTGTTATCTTGTCTCCGCTGATTGCGACAGTCTTTCCTAACTTCCAGTTTGTAAATCTTATATGGGTGATTTTCTTAGGGTGCGTGGCCTTGGGTATTAGTGTGTCAAAGTTCACATTTGCTCCGCGCGAGGGACAATCTGTTTTGCTGGGAGATATCAACTTTAAAACCTCGACAAGCTTTAATGTTTGGTTATTAGTGATTGGCCTTATTCTCATCATGCTTTACGCGGCTTTCTGGTAGGTCGAATATAGGTCAGGCTATGAAAAATTTTTTAAAGTTTTGGATCGCGCCCTTAATAGCTGTGGTCTTTCTTTGGGGATGTTCGCAGTCTTCGCAAAAACAGTATGATGTCAGTAGCATCTCTGCACCCGACTATATGCTCAAAGGCGGGAAAGAGCATTTTGCCATGCGCTTGCCTGATATCGACGCGCAACCAGTTTTACAAGGTGGCGTGCTGCTAGCTGGGGACAGCATCACAGAAGGATGGCTCTGGCAAGATGTTGATCTGGGTGTGCCAGTCTCTAACCATGGGATTGGCTGGGATACTGTGACGGGGCTTCAATCTCGATTGCCGCAAATGTTGAGGCATAATCCTGATAAAATTTTCATCCTCATTGGAACGAATGATATTGGCTACCAGCGCGACATCAAAGTTATGGCTGATGAGTTGAAGACTATCATACAGACATTTCAGCGTGAAAAACCAAAGGCCCAAATTTATATACAAAGTGTTATGCCCCGAGAAGCACAAGCCTTACCAATGGTCAGAGATATCAATGCGTCTTACAAAAACCTCGCCGAGAATCAGGGCGTAAATTATATAGATTTAACCCCCGTCTTCGCAGCGCCCAACGGCATACTTAAGCCTGAATTGACCGATGATGGGCTCCATTTAAATGCGCAAGGGTATGAGAAATGGGCTAGTGTGCTTGATGAGTACATTCAAAACTAAAACCGCGTTATAAATTTTTATACCGCAGATTGTCGATAATGATTTACATTTTCACCATCTTGCCCTAACGCTAACTCGTAAAAGAGAGATAAAATGAATACATTTATCAAAATTAAGGAAGCGCTGATCGTTATCGTAGTCTTCCTTGTGACACTTTTCCTGGGCCTATAAGTCGATCCTGATATTTTAAGCTTAGCTTTTATTATCTGCAATATCAGCTTCTGCTGGTCGTTCTTTTAACGTGTTCACTTTAAACTTTTACTCACTCAATCGCTGATTTAACAAGCTCTCTTAACTGTAAGCAAACCCTTGAGCAGGACATTGTCTGGCGATGAAGTTTTCATGACGCGGCATTGATTTCAAGGCTTGAGAAATAATATTTTCAATCGCGTCCAATTGTTTCCGGATGTCTTCCGGTTCAAGGTCTTCGGCAAATGTGTCATAACGTTGGGGCGTGATGCCTTGACCCAGAAACAGGCTTGTCCAATTATCCCTAAACAGCATGTCATCATCATATGTGGCGAACCGTCCACGTGCGGCAAAGACAGCGCTGTCAATAACTCTTGGTCAATCTACGTAATCAGGCTATGGTGACATCGCATAAACACAGGGCCATTATTGACCTTTCACCAGGTCTAAGCCATTGTATACGCTAGACATAAAGGGCCGCTGAAGCGTTCACAGAAGCGATGAAGTCAACAATTACAGATGTAGCGAAGCAAGCAGGGGTCTCTATGAAGACGGTTTCCCGCGTGCTTAACAATGAACCCAATGTGGCGCAGAAAACGCGTGAGCGTGTGATGGCCGTCGCCAAAGAGCTGCGTTACTCTCCAAATTTGGCTGCGAGAGGCTTAGCCAGTTCAAAGTCCTATTTATTGGCACTTCTTTATGACAACCCGAGCCCGAACTATATTGCAAATGTCCAAAAAGGCGCGATTGATGCGTGTCGTGACAGCGGATACCACCTTGTTATCGAGCCTCTAAGCATGAGCGCGCCTGATCTCAGCGATACTGTAGAACTTTTGTTGGAGCGCTTGCCGGTAGATGGCATAATTTTAACACCGCCTCTCTGCGATGATGAAAATATATTGAATATTTTGAAACGCCTAAAGATACCGTATGTGCCTGTTGCGCCTGCAATTGAGCCCGTGAATGTCACCTCGGTTAAGATGGATGATGTGCAGGCTGCTTATAAAATGACAGAGTTTATGATCCGCAGTGGCCATACAAAATTGGGCTTCATCAAAGGACATCCCGAGCACAGCGCGACATCTTTGAGATATTTAGGCTTCGTCAAAGCTGTGGAAGCAGCGGGTTTGGATGTAGACCTTGACCGTGTTGTCGAGGGTGACTTCTCATTCAAATCTGGCGTTAAAGGCGCTGAGCGTCTCTTGGCTGGCGATAATCGTCCTACGGCCATCTTTGCTAGTAATGATGACATGGCGGCTGGGGTCGTCTCCGTCGCGAGTCGTCTAGGTATTTCTGTACCCGATGAGCTCTCTGTTGGGGGGTTTGATGATACGCCGCTTGCACAAATTTTGTACCCGCAACTGACAACAATTAAGCAACCTATCTATGAAATGGGTCACAGAGCGGCCAGCTTGCTCATTAAGCCGCCTAAGCCGGATGAACGCCTTCCAAGCTATTGCCTTGATCACAAACTTATTATACGCGACTCTACCTCAGTAAAAAACGAGTAGTGATGAATTGACAGCGCTGTCAATTTGGTCTCTAAGTTTGCGCGACAAGGGACTATATTGTGACAAAAAAGAATCATAAAGACCAAAGTGAGGGGAACACGGCGAACTCTAAGTCAGGATCGACATTTGTTCCTGTACAACCGTTTGAGATTGTTGTTTTTGGCGGGACGGGCGACTTAGCACGTAGAAAGCTGTTACCGTCTCTCTATCACCGTTATCGGGATGGCCAGATTTCGGATGACAGCCGTATCGTTGGCGTATCCCGATCCAAACATTCCCAAGCGGACTATCAAGCGTTGATTGAAAAAAACTACCATGAATTTGCTAAGGACGAAGATTTTGATCCTAAGCTTTGGAAGAAATTTATAAAACTTGTCGATTACGTGTCGATTGATGTCATGGCTGATAAAGATTGGTCGACTCTAGGCAAGGCCCTCTCTTCCAAAAATGATCTTATTCGCGTCTTCTACCTCGCGATGCCGCCGCGCATGTTTGCGGGTATTTGCGTTGGCCTTCAAGACGCAGGACTTGTAAATGACAAGTCACGGGTCGTACTAGAGAAGCCTCTTGGCACAGATTATGAGTCCGCTCGCAAAATCAATGCCGGTGTAGGCAAGGTTTTTAAAGAGAATAATATTTATCGTATTGATCACTATCTTGGGAAAGAGACAGTTCAGAATCTTCTGGTTTTGCGGTTTGGGAATATATTATTAGAACCCCTTTGGTCCAATCAAGCAATTGACCATATTGAAATCACAGCGGCTGAATCCATTGGTGTTGGTGGTAGAGGATCATATTATGACGGAGCTGGGGCTTTGCGCGATATGGTTCAGAACCATTTATTGCAGCTATTATGTTTGACCGCGATGGAAGCCCCCACATCTCTTGAGGCTAATGACGTGCGCGCGGAAAAGATCAAAGTTCTCCGCGCCCTCAGGCCTATTACTGCTAAGGTCAGTAAAGAGAAAACGGTTCGCGGGCAATATGCGCGAGGTAAAGTCGACGACGAAGCTGTCACAGATTACATGAGCGATGTTGATGTTACCGAAAGCACGACTGAAACTTATGTGGCGATTAAAGCTGAAGTTGATAACTGGCGCTGGGCGGGTGTGCCCATCTATCTGCGGACGGGCAAAAGAATGTCTTCGCGGCGATCTGAGATTGTCATTCAATTCAAACCTGTCCCTCATTCTATTTTTGGAGATACACAGTTAAATCCCAACAAACTGGTAATCCGTCTACAGCCTGATGAGGCTGTTAAGCTCTGGTTCGAAGTGAAAGAACCTGGGGCAGGGGGTATGCGCTTAAAAACCCTACCGCTTAATTTGACCTATGCCGATAATTTCGCAGTGCGTTATCCTGACGCTTATGAGCGTCTATTGATGGACGTTGTGCGCGGAAACCTTAGCCTCTTTATGCGGCGCGATGAGGTTGAAGCTGCATGGAAGTGGGTCGATGGTATATTGGAGTCCTGGGAGCAATCAGGTCAACGTACAGTGTTGTATTCTGCTGGCAGTGAGGGCCCGGCTGAAGCTGACGAACTGTTGGGCGGTTCAGGTCACAAGTGGTCAAAGGGCTAAGATGACAGATGATTTCAATTACCAGAGTTTTGCCTCGCGTGACGCGATGGTCAAAAGCGCGACAGAGACTATTGCGAAGGCAGTAACATCTGCGATATCTAAGAAGGGTCACGCCAGTTTGATGTTGTCAGGCGGCTCAAGTCCACGTCCTGTCTATGAGGCGCTGAGAGATATAGACTTGCCTTGGGAGAAAGTCACAATCGGATTGATTGATGACCGCTGGATTGATCGTGGACTTCCGGGGTCAAATGAAACCTTTTTAGATGAAACCCTATTCAAAGGCGCGGCGCGCAAAGCCATATTTATTGGTTTGAAAACAAGCGATGCTAATCCAGCTTTAGGCGAGAAAGCGAGTGCTTCTAAGCTGGAGTCCATCCCTCACCCTTTTGATGTTTGTGTTATGGGCATGGGGCTTGACGGACATACAGCGTCTTGGTTTCCGGGCTCGAAAGGCTTGGACGCTGCACTTGATATGAATAACCCAGAAACTGTTATTGCCATCAATGCTCAGGGCTGTCCCGTGGCAGGAGACCATCCTGAACGCATTACGCTGACGCTCTCTGCTGTTATGTCCGCTAAGCAGATCATTCTGATGATACCGGGGGCCGGTAAAGCGGACGTCTTTCAACAGAGCGCTACAAAGTCGGTTTATGAATCCCCTGTCAAAGCGCTCCGCGCGGCAGGTGCGCGTTTGACCGTTATGACGGATGAAGCCTAAGCCTATGTCTATGAATTCAACTATCCAAAAAGTGACGCAGCGCATCCAAAAGCGCTCAGCAAATTCGCGCAAAGCTTACCTTGCCGCTGTTAAGGCGAACATTCGTCCGGGGCCTCGGCGCAAGCGCCTCTCCGAGGGCAATGTCGCTCATGCAACAGCGGCATGTCCAGTTTTGGAGAAGACGGAATTACTAGGAGCGAAGTGGGCTAATATTGGTATCATAACAGCCTATAATGACATGCTCTCGGCGCATCAGCCATTTGCAGGTTATCCTGACCTTATAAAGCATGCCGCGCGACGTAATGGTTCCACTGCGCAAGTTGCGGGCGGCGTGCCTGCGATGTGTGACGGGGTTACGCAAGGCCAAGACGGGATGGAGCTATCGCTCTTTTCTCGGGATATTATTGCCTATTCCGCAGCGATTGCGTTGTCTCACGATATGTTTGACGCGGCCATTCATCTGGGTGTGTGTGACAAGATTGTCCCCGGCCTTATGATTGGGGCTTTGCGCTATGGTTATGTTCCTCAGATATTTGCGCCAGCAGGTCCCATGCCTTCAGGTATTCCAAACCCTGAAAAAGCAAAAGTTCGACAGCTTTTTGCTGAAGGTAAAGTGGGCCGTGAGGAGCTTTTGAAAGCTGAAGCTGCGTCTTATCATGCGCCCGGAACTTGTACATTTTACGGGACAGCGAATTCTAACCAGATGCTGATGGAAATTATGGGTATGCAATTGCCCGGCGCGTCTTTCGTACACCCTAATACGCCTTTGCGCGATGCTATCACAGCGCAGACCACGCGGCGGGCCGTGCAAATAACGGATATAGGCGGCGAGTTTACGCCTGCAGGTCATGTCATAGACGAGAAAGCCATCGTCAACGGTCTCGTCGGACTGATGGCGACTGGCGGATCAACAAACCTGACCATTCATATGGCCGCGATTGCGTCAGCAGCAGGTATTCTCATAAATTGGGACGACTTCTCAGATATTTCTCAGGCTGTACCGCTGATTTGCCGTATCTATCCCAATGGCGTAGCGGATGTGAACCATTTCCATGCCGCAGGCGGCATGGCTTATCTGATTAGCCAACTGATTGACGCAGGCCTCGTGCACACGGATGTGACAACAATTGCTGGCGGAAACGGGCTTTTCGAATATACGCGCGAGCCAATTAAGAATGCTCATGCTGAAGCGGATACTGTGCTCTTCAGAGAGGGACCAAAAGAGAGTCTGGATACAGATATCCTGACAACGGTCGATAAGCCGTTTCGACCCGATGGTGGTCTTCGCTTGCTTTCAGGAGATATTGGCCGCTCTGTGATGAAAGTCTCTGCCGTCAAGCGTGAGAACTGGCTTGTCGAAGCACCCGCTATTGTCATTGATGATCAGAATAAATTGATTGAAATGCATAAGGCGGGAAAATTGGAAAGAGACTTCGTTGTCGTGCTGCGGTTCCAAGGGCCGCGCGCCAACGGCATGCCTGAGCTTCATAAGCTTACGCCTCTCATGGGGGCATTACAGGATAAAGGTTATAAAATTGCGATGGTCACTGATGGCCGTATGTCGGGCGCGTCGGGTAAGGTACCTGCTGCCATTCATATGCACCCGGAAGCATTGGCTGGTGGAAATATAGCCAAGATTAAAGATGGTGACGTTGTACGTGTCGATCCAGCGGCAAATACGGTTGATGTGATCTCAGACCCTGATTGGCTTAAACGCCCTCTCGCGCAGGCACCCAAATTTAAAAATCTGGATGCCTTGGGCATGAATATGTTCGCGCCATTAAGAGCGCAGGCCGATAATTCTGAGGCTGGGGCCTCAGTCCTCGGTAAGCCAGAGTGGATGGAATAATGGGTCTTACAACATTAGTCGGGGATGTTGGCGGTACAAATTGCCGACTGGCTTTGGCAGAGCGTAATTCTTCGGGTGCGATTGAATTACATCATTCAGAGCGTTTTGCAGTCAAAGACTACAAGCACTTTAATGATGTTGTGAGCGAATATCTCGGCCACCAAAATGCGTCCCCTTGCCGAGCTGCCTTTGCTTTTGCGGGGCCAAAATTTGACAATGAAATTCGCATGACAAATGTGGATTGGATTGTTTCAGAAGAAAATCTTATTAAGACATTTGGCTTTAAAGAAGCTGTCGTATTGAATGATTTTGTAGCGATGGCAAGCGGCGCTACGGTTATTCCTGATGATGGATTTGAGACGCTTATTACAGGCAAAATGAATTACAATGAGCCCGTTGCTGTGATGGGGCCGGGAACCGGTTTGGGCGTGTCCTGTATTTTGCCTGGTCGTCCGCCGCGCATTATTCCGACCGAGGGTGGTCATACGGCTTTTGCCCCCCAAAACAAAGTTGAGGTCGAGGTCTTGTCATTCTGGCTTAAAAAACTTGGATATGTCTCGGCAGAAACGCTGATTTCAGGACCAGGTCTTTCCCGAATTTATACGGCCCTCTGCGAGATAGAAGGCCAGAGGCCTATTTGTGCGCGGGAAGATGAAATTGTTGCTTCGGCCCAAGCTAACCCCAAATCAATTGCCCGAAAAACTGTTGTGATGTTTTGCAATATTTTGGCGACCTTTGCCGGGAACACCGCTTTCACAATGGGCGCGGTTGGCGGCGTCGTTTTAGCGGGCGGTGTAACGCGTCACATTTCCCCTTTCATCGCAGAGTCTGATTTTAAAAAGCGTTTTAGGCAACGTGGACATGGAAGTTGGTTTATCCAAGACATTCCTGTGCGCTTGATGAAGGCTCATTTCGTTGCGCTATATGGCGCGGCTGCCATGGTTCTGGAACATTAGATGAAACGGTTTTGCTTTGCTGTGCTTGCCGCTTCGTTTTGTTTTGGCTGTAGCCCTAAAGAGCCAGCCCAGCCTGCAACGCCCTCATACACGTCCGCGCCTGAACTTGCGTCAAAGCCCAAACTTAAACCTGCGCCCGCGCAAAAATATGAAACGGTCGGATCGCTAGAGCTTAAATCTGGTAGCCTCATTGATAAGTCAGCCAAGATCCAAAAACTAGGTGGAGACTTCATGTGGTCAGAAGGCCCTGTCTGGATTAAAGATGGAGGATACCTTCTCTTCACCGATGTGCCGGGTAATACAATTTATAAATTTAAGGACGGTGAGGGAATAACACCTTGGATGACGCCCTCAGGTTTGCCGGGCCCAAAACCTGATTGGGTCGATTCTCAAGGCGCAAACGGACTTTATCTATTAGATGCAAAGCATATCATCTTGGCAGATCATGGAAACCGTAAGCTCTATAAGTTGAATATTCAAAATCAGGAAAAAACTATTCTGGCAGAAAGCTTTGAGGGCAAAAGATTTAATAGTCCTAATGATGCTGTTCTGGCTAAATCAGGCATTATATATTTCACAGACCCGCCATATGGTCACGCCAAACAAGATGAGTCAAAGCAAAAAGAAATGTCATTTAACGGGGTTTACGCGCTCTATCCTGATGGGGCTATCGCTCTAGTCGATAACAAATTGACTCGCCCAAATGGAATCATTCTATCGCCCGATGAGAAGACGCTTTATGTCGCCAATTCTGATGCTGATGATGCAAAGTGGATGGCTTACAATATAGATGATAACGGCATGCCCGATGATCGCCGTGAACTCCTAAACGTTACAGAGGATGTGAAAGCGGGAGCTCCCGGCCTGCCAGATGGACTGGCAATTGATAGCAATGGTAACATCTATGCCACAGGGCCGGGAGGTGTGCTTATACTGTCTCCTGATGGGGAGCGCCTCGGCCTTATTCGGACAGGCACAGCCATCGCAAATTGCGCCTTTGGCGATGATGGTCACACGCTTTATATGACATCAAATAATTTTCTGGCGCGGGTGAAGACCAAGTCCAAAGGACTGCATTTTTAAAAAGGCATTGGCGCAATGAAGTTCACTACAGGCTGGCTGCGCCATCAAATTGAAGTTCAGCTAGGCGGGCATAAAGGCCTTTTCTCTTTACCAATTCTTGATGTGTACCCGTTTCTACAATTCTGCCTTCATCCATTACGATGATACGGTCTGCTTTTAGGACTGTCGCAAGACGGTGTGCAATGACGAGCGTTGTTTTCGATTTGGACATATCCTCAAAGGCTAACTGCACAGCGCGTTCACTCTCCGCGTCCAAGGCGCTGGTCGCTTCATCAAGCAATAGAATTGGTGCATCACGCAAAATAGCTCGGGCAATTGCGAGGCGTTGGCGCTGACCCCCTGACAGTGTCACTGCTGATTCGCCCAAATCTGTTAGATACCCCTCTGGTAATTTTTCAATAAACTCATGCGCAAAGGCCGCTTTCGCCGCCGCCATTACGTCCTCATCTCTCGCGCCTTCACGGCCATAGCGAATGTTCTCCATTGCAGAGCCGGAAAAAAGTGGCGTGTTTTGCTGAACAATTGCAAATTGACGCCTGAGATCTTGAGGTGAAAGGTTCGTAATTGAGACGCCGTCAATGCTAACGCGGCCTGACTGAATATCATAAAACCGTAAGAGCACTTGGAAAATGGTCGATTTACCGGCTCCCGAAGGGCCTACTAATGCCACGGTTTCGCCGGGCTTAACGTTAAAGCTGACGTCATCTAGTGTCTGTTCTGTGGGGCGAGAGGGGTAGATGAAATTGACATTTTCAAATGTAATCGCGCCTTGCGTATTATTGAGGCTAGCAGGGTTTTTCGGTGAGGTGATATGAGGGTCTTCAGCCAATAGTTCCATGATGCGTTCTGTGGCCCCTGATGCCCTTAGCAGCTCTGTCCATGTACCCGTGAGAAAACCTGTGCTTGAGACAACCATGAAAGCCAAGAATGTAAATTGCGTTATGCGTCCACCGGACAAACCATCTTCACCTCCAGTGGCTTGCGCGGCCGCAACTTCACTGGCGCCGAACCACATGACACCAATCATACCGATCATACCAAGTCCAAATATAATGAGGGTCATAAAGCTTCTGACAAGAATACGTTTTTTGTGAGCATCGAATGTTTTCTCAACGGCTTCCGAGAAATCTGCGCGTTCTTTTGCTTCGCGTGTGAAAGCTTGTACCGTTTGAATGGCGCCTAAGCTTTCGCCGGCACGTCCAGAAGCACGTGCAAGATTGTCTTGGCTTGTGCGAGAAAGTGTGCGGATGCGCTTACCTATTAAGATGGCGGGCACAAGGACTATAGGGCCTATGGCGGCGACCAATAGCGTAAGTTTCCAGCTGATAAAAAACATCCAAACGAGCGCGCCGATTGAAACAGCAACCGAACGAATGGCGAAAGAGACTGACGATCCAATTACCGTTTCAATTAAGGTCGTATCAGTCGTAAGCCGCGAAAGGACTTCGCCTGTATGTACGCGTTCAAAAAACTCAGGGCTAAGGCGGGTAAGCTTATCATAAACGGCTTTACGGATATCTGTGATGACGCGCTGTCCCAAGACACTGATGAAATAGAATCGTAAAGCACTGAACAAGGCAAGGCCGAGTCCTATAACCATACCGAATTTGAAATAAGAGCCCATTTGTCCAATGTCACCCAAAGCATAACGTGCACAACTTTCAGAGACGGCCTCTGTGTCGCCAAACCCACAATCGACAATGACGCGAAAGGCTTCGGTGATACCGAGGTTTAACAGGGCAGCTAGGGCGAGGAAGATTAGAAAAGCAGTCAGGATCAATGGATAGCGGGCAATAAAAGGCCAGAGCTGACGCAGGGGTTTTACCGTGCGAGCTTTTCCGCGCTTATTTTTGTCCACTTCTATCGAAGCGGCAAGAGCGGCACCAGAAGAGCGGCTTTCATCATAATTATCAACCATAGTGGCGGCTCTTACCGTTGCAATTTAGTTCGCGCAAGGCCACGACATGTGACATGTCAACACCTGAGTCGATAATCCAAAATACCTTTGGCTTTCCGGGCTTTCGCCCAGGACAAAAAGACGTGATTGATGCGCTCGTGGGCGGAGACTCAGTGCTAGCGGTTATGCCGACAGGCGCGGGTAAGTCACTGTGCTATCAAGTGCCAGCTTTACTATTTGAGCGCCCCACAGTTGTCATCTCGCCGCTTGTGGCTTTGATGGATAACCAAGTGGCGGGCTTGCGCATGAACGGCGTGAAAGTGGGGTGCCTGCATTCAGGGCAATCACGTGAGGAAAATATCGGAGAATGGCAGTCTGTGACCCATGGCGGCGCTAAGCTATTATACATGTCGCCTGAGCGTTTAATGACGGGACGGATGCTCTCGGCGATGAAGGCGCTTAATCCGGCCATGTTTGTTGTTGATGAAGCCCATTGTGTCTCTAAATGGGGCCCGGCCTTTCGGCCTGAATATGCAGACCTGCAACGTTTAAAGGATCTATTTCCCGATGCCCGTATGGCAGCCTTTACGGCGACAGCGGATGAGCTAACCCGCGAAGATATTGCCGATAAACTTTTTGGCGGGCAGGGGCGCACCCTAGTGCAAGGCTTTGACCGTCCGAATTTATCGTTGGCCGTATCGCCTTTACGCAATCGTTCGCAACAACTTTTAGAATTCATGAAGACCACTGAGGGACAATCAGGAATTGTCTATTGTCTTTCGCGTAAGAACACAGAGAAGTTCGCGAGCGTCTTAAATGCGGCCGGGTATAAGGCTCTGCCCTATCACGCAGGGATGCCGTCAGAGCAGAGGTTTGAAAATCAAGAGCGCTTTATGGCTGAGGACGGCGTAGTTATGGTGGCCACTATAGCCTTTGGTATGGGCATAGATAAACCTGATATCCGGTTTGTCTATCACACTAACATCCCCGGAAGTCTCGAAGCTTATTATCAGGAAATTGGGCGCGCGGGCCGTGATGGGCAACCTGCGGTCACCGCGCTTGTTTATGGTCTGGATGATATCCGAATGCGCCGGCAATTTATCAGTGATGACGGCTCTGATAGCGAGCATCAAATGAGGGAACATAAACGGCTTGATGCACTACTGGGTTATGCAGAGGCCTCAGGCTGCCGCCGCCAAGTCTTGCTAAACTATTTCGGAGAAGACCAAGCGCCATGCGGGAATTGCGATAATTGTATCAGCCCGCCCGAGATGATTGATGCTACTGCGCCAGCGAAAGCACTCTTCTCTGCCATGTCACAGACAGGACAACGGTTTGGCACGACCCACGTTATTGCCGTGGCGCGAGGGAATGCGACCGACCGTGTGGTGCAGTTCTCACATGATAATCTGGACGCTTTTGGTAAAGGCGCGGATTATGCCAAACCCTATATGCAGACCCTTATTCGACAAGCCGTCGCCTCGGGCATTATCTCTATGGATATTAGCCGCTACGGCGCACTCACGCTCGAGGCTGGGGCTCTGGATATACTAGCGGGTCAGGCCAAATTTAAATGCAAAGATTTGGCGGTGGGACGAACAGCTAAATCTGCCCGCAAAGCTCAAAAGGCCTTGCAGGAAACCGCGCTTTCTGCGGATGAGCAATCATTACTCGCAAAGCTTAAATCCCTGCGAATGGAATTCTCACGTGAAATCGGCAAACCGGCTTTTGTTGTATTCTCTGATGCAACTTTGATGGATATGGTAAGCAAGATTCCCACTAACCGTACGGAGATGCTGGCAGTGTCCGGCGTAGGCGAAACAAAATTTGAGCGTTACGGAGAAGCTTTTCTGGAGGCAATTAGATCTGCTTAGGCGTGCATAGTTGTGCGGTTTTTACATCTTTAGATTCGTTTTCCGTCACGATTTTGAAGTCAGGTTTTGCATTAGTTGCATAGCGAATTTCCAAAACGACGGCGCGGCTTAAGGCGTCACCTGCGCTTAACGCAGTTTTACGTTCAGCAAGATATATGATTTTTGGGTCTGTCGTTTCAAGAACGGCACAGCTTTCAGCTTCGCCTGGCATCTGAGCCTGGGCGCCAAAGGGAAGACCGTTTAAATCGCCGCCGGCCTGAACCGTAATATCAAATTCCCCAATGGCATTTTCCGAAATCACAGCAAATGGGGCATCAGACGTCAGTAAAAACTTGCTGACTCCAGCTTCGCTTGGGAAGGGGGCCGCGGAGACTGATTGAGGCGTAGAGAATGCTACATTTTGAATCATCATAGCGGAGACAGGAATAGTCGCGATTTCAAGCGCAATAAGACCATATACGATATAGCGTTTTTTAAATCTCTTAGTCTTGGGTCTCATGCCGTAACTCTCTTTTCCCGATAAAGCGCAACTGCCTTTTCGCCTAATAAGAGATACAAGAATGATGCCAAGCCACTGGTCAGATACGAATTTTGGCGATATAGGCGCGGCCATGAGTGATAAAACAAAAGCTTTGATCCTGTTTTCAGGTGGCCAAGACTCTGCAACATGCCTCGCATGGGCGCTGGACAACTATGATAATGTGGAAACTGTGGGCTTTAATTATGAACAGCGCCACGCTGTGGAAATGCAATGCCGTAAAGTCGTTTTGGAAAATGTCGCTAAGACTTTCCCTGAATGGGGGGCAAAACTTGGCCAAGACCACATTGTGGATCTTTCGGCGCTAGGCGCAATCAGCGAAACGTCGCTTACCCGTGATGTAGAAATCACGATGGATGATGTGGGCCTCCCAAGTACTTTTGTGCCGGGACGGAATTTGATATTTTTAAACTTCGCGGCGGCTGTGGCCTATCGGCGAGGTATAACGACGCTTATTGGCGGGATGTGTGAAGCGGATTTTTCAGGCTATCCAGATTGCCGCATAGAAACGTTGGACGCACAGATGCGAGCCATATCTCTCGGTATGGATAAAGGTTATAAGCTAGAAACGCCTTTGATGCATTTATCCAAAGCGGGCGCGTGGGCTTTGGCTGAAAAGCTTGGCGGCGAGAGATTGGTGAATATCATCATAGAAGACAGCCATACCTGTTACATGGGAACACGCGGTAAGCTGCACGACTGGGGCCATGGCTGCGGGACATGTCCAGCCTGTGATCTGCGGGCCAAGGGCTGGGCGGAGTACAGCGCATGACCTATAGCGTCAAAGAAATCTATCTGACCGTCCAAGGCGAGGGCGCGCAAACGGGTATACCAGCTGTCTTTTTGCGGTTCTCGGGATGTAATCTTTGGAGCGGCCTTGAGAAAGATAGGGCCTCAGCTATTTGTAAATTCTGCGATACGGACTTTGTCGGTACGAATGGGCCTAATGGCGGTAAGTTTAAGACCGCGCCCGACCTAGTGCAAGCCGTTGCTAAACATTGGCCGTTGTTGGGACAAAAGGGAGGCGGTCAGCCGTGGGTGGTTTGCACAGGAGGGGAGCCTTTGTTACAATTAGATACGCCCCTAATTGAAGCGTTTCACGCGGCGAATTTTAAAGTCGCCGTTGAAACGAATGGTACGATAAAAGCGCCGAAGGGGTTGGATTGGATATGTGTTTCGCCTAAGGCCAATGCTCAACTTGTACAAACATCCGGACATGAACTAAAACTTGTATACCCGCAGCAGGAAAATAACCCTGAAGATTTTGCACATCTGAAGTTTGAACATTTTTGTCTGCAGCCGCGCGATGATCGTTATCTAGGCATAAAACAAGGGGCACATGAGAAAGCTGCTTTTGATTATTGTCTTTCCAACCCGAAATGGCGCTTAAGCATTCAAACCCATAAATATATTGGTGTGCCTTAGAGGTTTAGTGGGCTCAAGCTTATTCGCTTGAGAGGGTCTTAGCCGCCTTGCTGGCGAAACGGTCAATAGCCCTGTGAGCGTCATTCCATGTGCCGCCAAATTTGGCGTCTCGAATATCGGTTTCATACCATTTATATGACATGTTTCCGAGCGAACGTCCGCTCGCAGCAATCAATTCGCCCTGCAGTTCCGCACCTCCATTTCCAAAACTTTTAAAGGACAGGCTCGGCTCATTGCTGAGTTGTTCAAAGGTCGGACGATTAGGTCTTGCATCTTCAATTGTAATACGGAGAACTGTCGAAGCTGTATCAGATGTTTGGATGCCTTTTTTTGCAAATTTTTGTTCGAGTTTAGCGTGTAGGCGTTCCGTTAAGCGCTTGAGATCGCGATCGCCATAAAAGCCATTCCCTGCAAAACCTGAGTTTCGCCCTCGGGCTCCGCTACGGTCGCTCAATTTTTTGGGTAGATTATTCGCGCGATGAGCCATGTCTTCGCTAAGGACAACTTCAATCTTTACCGAAGAGGTGAGGGGGGCTGTAACAGTTGTATCAAAGCCGCGACTTTTGGCCATAGCTGGAGCGGCCAGAGCAAATGAAAAAGCGATAATAGATGTTGTGAGAATTGAACGCATTTTAGTTTCTCCTTGTACTGCATTAAGCATAACACAAAAAGGGCCACATCTCAATGCAGCCTTTCAGTCACGTCTCTGTGAACTGGTTTTCCTAAGTGAAAACGTCAACGACCACATTGAGTATATTTGTCGCGCCTTTAAGCGCAGCCAATTCTGCTTCCAGTTCAGCCGACTGTATCGTCCGTGCTGTGGTTACGACCTTGCCACTTACGTCAATGACTTGAGTTGTGACAGTGAGAACTTTGGCCGTTGTGTCCAAAGCGCGGTCTGTAATTTTTACCGGAACAGTCCCGACATAATAAATGCCTTTCCCGACACCTATGGCAGTTTGGCCTGCAAACTTTCCTGTGTGGTAAACACCTTTGCCCGCATATTCGCCGGTTTTATAAATACCTTTACCAGTATAATAAACGGACTTACCTGCGAGTTCTCCGGTTTTATATACCGTCTTTCCCGCTAATTCACCTGTCTTATAGACACCTTTAAAAGGCAGTGCTGCGACTTTACCTGTCGTTTTGGCGACTTGGCACCCTGTCAAAGTGGAGGCGCATAGCCCTGTAATAAGAGTTAGTTTTAACAAACGCATGATAGCCTCTAAGATAATCTAGCGAAATATTAGCAAAATAAGCCGAAAAAACACTTAAGTTTGGCAGTTAATAACTTCCTAAAGGAGTGCGTTTTTAATAGCCTCTGCGGCGCTGTTGGTCCCGACGGCCTTGGCGGTTTATACGCTCAATCGGATCTTCCTCCTCCTCAAGAACAGGGCGGCGCGGCATTTCAAAGACTTTGACAAGTTCTGAAAACTCAAGTCTGCCATCATCGTTTTTATCGCCTGCCTTGAAAACAAACTCCAAAGCATATTTGAATTCATCACGTGTAATGCGTTGATCATAATCTTTATCAAAAGCCAAGTTGCCAGGCGCGGCATCTAATGAACCGAGAGCCGCTTCTCGCCAATCTTCTAGTTCAAAAAGGCTGAGAGTTTTTGATGAGTCTTTATCTGCAGCTTTAAAAGCCCGCGAAAGACCAGCTGTAAATTCTTTGGAGTCGACAGAATAGTCTGCGTTTGTGTCGAAGCTTGCAAAAAGCATTCCGCCTGCGCCAATCGCTGTGATTGGTCCTTTGATGCGCTCACCACGGCGTTCCAGTTTTTTATTGGGAAGTTCCTCAACGAAAGTATCTTCCTCTGGAAAGGGCTCAGCTCCCAAGGCTAGAGAAGGGAGGGCACATAGAATTGACGTCGTTAGAATGAGTCTGAATAAGATCATGAGAAGTCCTGTTGGCCATTGTTTAGAAATATGTTTTTGGCCCTAATTATGGCGATATGCTAGATAGAATAACAGTGTCTGTGCGTTTGTTTATTTTCCCTCGCGTAGCCACGCACCGCCCATGGCCAACATCGCGAGAATGAAGAACAGCCAACCTGGCGCTAAGGGTGAGCGCTGAGATGCTGTTACTGCGTAATCTTCATGGGCAATTAGTCCCATCCAATTGGTCCCCAGCGCTGTCTTATTGGCTTTGACTCGGCGAATGTCAGGGACGCTGCCCGTAAGCTCTGTCGGGAACAACCCACCGCCCGTACCATCTGCCAAAGGCTTCAGAATCTCTGTTGTAGGTTGAAGCTTAGTATATTCTTTTGGGTTTAGCGTGCCGATAGCTGATATGGCCGAAACCTCGCCGCTTGAGAGGCGGTAAGCTCCTTGTCCCGCTGATTTAAGGCTTCCGCGATAAATGCCATCCGCCGTTTTAGACAGGCGCACAGTTTCTTTGGTCCCGTCAGGTTTTTCAACCAATACGCTCTGGGCGCGATCTTCAAGTGTACGGCGCTCAATCGCCAAGAGGCCATTTTCAGCAGTAGCTGTTAGTTTTTCTGCATCCAGGTCCGGTTCGCCCATTAACCAATGGGCCGTACGGCGAAACATTTCAGAATAGGGCCCTCCGCCATCAAAGCCTTTGGACCACAGCCATGCTTGGTCGGACATGATCATCGCCACACGTCCTTCTCCGATTTTATCAATAACTAATAACGGTGCTGCTCCGGGGCCTTCCATCAAGACGTTTCCGCTAATGGGTTTATTGTCGATAATTCGAAACCATTTGCCCCAGCTTTGATCTTCCTTGCCTGAAAAGCTGGAGGTTATAGGATGACGGCGACCCTTATCATTTAACTCGGGTTTAAAGGCCTCGTTGGTCGTTTCACCTGTGGGCCGTGTCGGTAGGACAGCGGCGAGTGGTGAGCGGTAAATACTATCATCTTTGGCAAAGGCTGGGCCCGTTGCCACAAGTAGTGCGCCTCCGCTTTCGACATATCTTGCAACATTTTGGAGATAAATAGGCGATAGGATTGGCCGTGAGCGACCACTGCGGCTAGGGGCAAAACGGCGGCGGAAATGATCAAAAATAATTAAATCAAATTCATCAAGTTTTTCTTCGAAGAGCTGCCGGGTTGGGAAGGCTATGAGGGAGAGTTCGCTTTGCCGCGCATTCGTATTTTTGACACGTGGGTTAGTTAGAATTGTAAATTGAACCAACTCTACAGCTGGGTCGCTTTTCAATAAATTTCGCCAAGAACGTCCGCCATTATGTGGCTCACCTGTAACAAGGAGGACACGCATACTGTCGCGTATGCCTGAAATTTCGGCAACGAAAACATTATTGTTGAGGGTCAATTCGCCTTCTGCCGGACGCACTGTCAGTTCAACCGTATTTTGTCCACGGCGTTCTATTTCTATCGGGATAGAAATGCGGTTGCCAATCGTTGCAGGGAAACGGGCTTTGGTCTCGCCGTTAAGTTTAATTTCGATATTGGCACGCTGCCCTTCAAAACCTGGATCATCTACACGCAGTTCGAACTCAGCTTGTTCTCCGACGAGGCCAAATTTGGGGGCTACGATGGCGCTGATGCGGCGATCACGCGCATTTTCTTTACCAATGATGATAGAGTGGAACGGAACTCCCTGCGGGAGGAGGGCCTCAGGGTTTTCAGGCAAGTCGTGAACTTGCCCGTCAGTGATGGCGATAACGCCTGCCAAGCGCGCTGCGGGGAGGTGTCCCAAACCATCAATCAAAGATGTGGTTAACCGTGTGCCGTCGCTATCAGGCCGAATAAAGCTTGTGGCCACATCAAGAGACGGGTCTGCTTTCAGATTTTCAATCAAGCTTTGATAGGACGTGTTTGCGGCATCCGTTCTATCGCCCAAGGTCATGGATTCAGACTCGTCTTTAATAACAAGAACAACATCTTGTAGCGGCGTGCGGTCTTCGATAACAGTTTGCGGATTCAAAAGAGCCAGAACTATAAATAGTCCGGCTATAAGGCGCAGAAAATAACTTCGCAATTTCCCAAGACCCGCCGCGAGCGCCGCGAGAAACATTACAGCCCCAAGTGCGATAATCCAGCCTATCGGTAGAAGAGGGTCAAAAGCGATATTTGGGAGTTGATCCAACATCAGGGTTTTGGCTCCTGATCTTTGCCCAAATCTTGTGGCTCACGTTTTTGACGCCCCAAGCGTTCTATCAAGGCGGCGGCGTGGACTTGATCAGCTTTATAATTGCCTGACAGTGCATACATGGCAACGTTGACGCCAAAGCGAATTGAAATTTCCCGTTGGCGGGGAATGTCTTTCTCTAGCTCAGCGAGGTCATTTCCATCCTCATCAATCGCCCAGCCTGCGGCCCAGTCATTGCTGCCCAGTATAACGGAGCTGACGCCGTCGCGGGCCATGCCATTCGTGTCGCGATCAACCCAGATAGGGCCATTGGCCCAACGCCCCGGGAAGGTTTGCAATAGATAAAACGACTTGGTCAGAACATGATTTTCAGGCGCCTGCGTTAAAGAGGGGATATCAAGATTTGCCGTAATGGCAGCCAGACCCGGATGGGTTTGACCGCCGCGTAGGGCGCGCTCACCTTCATCCTGGGTATCAAATACAATCGTGCCGCCGCTGGCCATATAATCATTGAGCTTTGTCGAGGCGACGTCAGATAGGGGCTCAGCATCCCGCATGACAGGCCAATAGAGAAACGGGTAAAAGACAAGATCATCTGTCTCAGGATTTACGCCTGTTGCGCCTGCAGGTTCAATTGTTGTTCGAGCTGTTAGTTGCCGCGCGAGACTTTCCATGCCGACTTCGCTCATGCGATCAACGCGGCCATTGCCTGTTTTAACATAAGCTAAATGTAGAGCTGTAGCGGCCTCAAGGTTTTTAGCTTGATTTGTACCCTGCGCAAAACTTTGTAAGGGAATGAACAGTAACCCCGCAATGACGATGGCGGCCAGACCTTTGCCAAATTTAGGCTTTAAATAGGCCAAACGGCCTGAGGCTGAGAGCGCAAAGAATGCATCCAAGGCTAGCATGAAGAGAGCCGCACCCAACAGCCACCCGCCAATTGTACGGTCCTTGGTTTTACCATAACTGCCAATGGTCACATTGGAAGCATTGCCAATAGGCTTCAAAGCCTCGGCATCTTTGATGGTGTTGAGCGCTTGACGTCTGGCCCCTTGTCGGTAGAGACCGGGAAGTGTGTTAGCGCTGATGTCCGTCGTCGCAAAAGCTTCATCAGCAATACTAGCGGCCTCAACAGGCGGCGTTTCCAAACGTCCAAATCCGTTCAACACGCGTTCGGGAACCCAATCGCCTGAGCTCTCTTGTGTGCGGGAGGGCGTTGCGCGGGCCAAGGGTAGAATGCGGCGCAGCATCTCCACATAAAGCCCGCCAACGGGAAGGTTCGACCATTCAGGTCCTGCGGTGATGTGAAAAAGAACAATGCGGCCTAAGCCTTCTTTCGCCGAGGTGACAATGGGGGAGCCATCCTCAAGCCGGGCCCATGTGCGGTTATCTGTTTCAGTGCCTGGCTCTGCCATAACCTGACGGCGCACAGTAATGTCTTCAGGAATTTGAAGGCCGAAAAAGGGACTCTCACTACTGAACGTCGCGAGGCGTTGCGGGTCTTCCCAGGTTAAAGCGCCGCCCAAAGCACGGCCGCCACCACGCAAGTCAATAGGCAGCAAGCTATCAGGTCTTTCTGCTAACTTCTCACCAGCAAAACGAATAAGCAGACCGCCCGTTTCAACATAGTTCTTAACATCATCATTTATGGTGCGAGCCACGTCAGGCATGATGATGACGCTCGGGGAAAGGGGGAGTAAGTCTTCAATCGTGCCCTCAAAAATATCGGCATAAGGCGCGAGCGCCGTCTTGGCGTAAAAGGGTTCCGAGAGTAGCGGCGTGGCGCTGTCTTTGGGAGGAATCACGACTCCGATAAGCGGACGTCCCCAACTGTCATCAAGTAATTTTACGGCGCCAGCTGAGGCTACGCCATTGGCGCGTATTTGACTAACCTGTGAACGGAGTTCGCTGGGTAAGGTGAACTCAGCTTCTGCACGGCTTACTCCTGGCGCAAAGCTAATGTCGGCGCGACCAATGACACGTCCATCTCGACCAGTTGCGATAATTTCTGCGTTGCGCAAGCCGGAAGTATTTGTGCGGTGCCAGACCGATTTGAATCCATCAGGTGTTTCGCGAGTCTCGCCCGGCACCAAAATTGATAAATCGCTTAACGGATCCAAACGCGTGACTTTACTTGCTGACTTTAAGGCGGTTGTTAGCGTATCGGACCTCCCAAACCCAATGCCTGAAGATAGCCAGACGGCGTCACTGCCTGATAGGTCTGCACTCTCTAAAGCTTGGGCGGCTTTGCCGCGTTCTGGCGTTAAAGCTTTAGGCCTTAGGGCTTTCACGGCGCGCATCGCGTCGGCAGCAGGCACGAACTTTGGCTCTGCCGTGGGTTCAGTTGTCGTTACCAGTAAAACATCCACGTTTTTGCGCCGCGCGTCAGCGATCTTAGCCTCGGCCTCTCGCATAACATTGCTCCAATTGGCCGCGGCATCCCAGCCATCGTCTATTACGAGTGTTAGAGGACGTGTTGTTATGCCTTCTGCTTGTTGTAATATCGGGCGAGCCAGCGCGATAGCAATAATCGCGCCCATGGCGATACGAAAAAGGAGAAGCCACCAAGGTGTGCTGTCGGGAGTTTCTTCCTCAGTCACCACATCTTGGAGGATGCGCAATGGCGGGAAGGTTTCTTTTTTCGGGCTTGGCGGCGTGACGCGTAATATCCACCAGATAATCGGCAGGGCCAGCAATCCCAAAAGCGTCAAGGGCGCGAGAAATGTCAGTCCGCCCAGTGTCATAGTTCTGACTCCGCCATTGCGGTATAGAGCGCTGTTAGAGCGGCATTGGCTGGCTTGTCGGTGTAATGACGAATAACGGGCCAACCCAAGCGGGACGCCGTGCGGTCAAGTGCTTCGCAATGGGCTTTAAACTTGGCTTGATATTCTTCGCGGGCTTTTTCCGCGCGGCCGACAAGAATAGGCTCTAATTTTGACAGGCCCGGAATGCGCAGCTGTACGCGGCCTTTGAAAGGAAACTCGCGTTCAGCCGGATCAATTAGGTGAAGCAATATGCCTTTGGCCGGGCGGCCTGAAAGCCGCGCAATGCGCTGTCGCCAGACATCGGGTGCTTCGAGAAAGTCAGAGGCTATCACTAATCGGGCATAGGCTGGAATGTCCGCATCTAAGTTTCGGGTAGGGCCTTCACTTAAAGCCAGTCTGCGCGAAATGCGTTCTTGACCGATGCGGCCCGTACGAGCACGTTCACTTTCGCCCATCACGGCGCAGCGCTCGCCGGCCCTCATCAGAAGCGACGTCATCGCCATGCACAGTACAGAGGCGCGGTTTTGTTTGGTGGGTAACTTTTTAGAGGATGACCAATTCATACCCTCTGATCCATCACGCCAGAAATAAACTGTATTAGCGGCTTCCCATTCATTTTCGCGAACAAAGACTTGATCGCCGCGAGCTGAGCGCCGCCAGTCAATTTGATTAGCTGAGTCAGAGGAACGATAATTGCGATATTGCCAAAAGGTTTCGCCTTGTCCGGGGCGGCGGCGGCCATGAACACCTTGCGCGACCACAGCGGCGACGCGTTCGGCCTCAGCTAGCAAGGCAGGGTAACCTGCTGCGAGATGCTGTGCGCGGCGACGTAATTCAATCGGTGTAGGTGCGGGTGCAGCCATTCGGATCTAAGCGATGCTTTCTTTCAGCTTGGCAATGGTTGTCGAGATGGATTGTCCATCTGCGCGCGCGGCAAATGTCAGAGCCATACGGTGTTGAAGAACAGGTGTTGCCAAATGTAGGACATCATCAATAGAAGGAGATAAGCGCCCTTCCATCAGGGCCTTTGCGCGGGTGGCAAGCATCAGGGCTTGGCCAGCACGCGGACCGGGGCCCCAAGACACAGAATCTTTAATCTCGCTCAGCGCCGATTGTTCAGGACGTGCATTTCGCACCAGAGTCAGAATGGCCTCTACAACATTCTCGCCCACTGGCAACTGGCGAACAAGCTTTTGCATATCGATGAGCTGTTTAGGCGTCATGACTTTTTTGGCGCTTGCATCATTAGCGCCTGTCGTCGCCACAAGAATATCGCGCTCTGTTCCTAGCTCAGGAAAGCCGACATCAATTTGGAACAAGAAACGGTCGAGTTGAGCTTCGGGAAGCGGGTAAGTACCTTCTTGCTCAATCGGGTTTTGCGTTGCGAGCACATGGAACGGCGCGGGCAGGTCATGTCTTTGGCCCGCAACAGTCACAAAGCGTTCTTGCATCGCCTGAAGCAGAGCTGATTGTGTGCGCGGCGAGGCCCGGTTGATTTCATCGGCCATTAAGAGCTGACAGAAAACGGGGCCGGGAATGAACCGAAATGAGCGTTTGCCTTTAGCGGTCTCTTCCAAAACCTCAGAGCCGACAATATCTGCGGGCATAAGGTCGGGCGTAAATTGAATACGTTTATCGCTTAGCCCCAAAACGGTACCTAATGTTTCGACAAGAAGTGTTTTCGCCAATCCCGGTACACCGACTAAAAGTGCGTGTCCGCCTGAGAGCATTGCCGCGAGAGCCAGGTCAACCACATTAGCTTGTCCTAAAATGACTTGTCCAATTTCAGTTTTGGCCTTGGACAGTTGTTCGGAAGCTTTAGCCGCCGCTTTTTCAATGTTTGCAGGAACTATGATGTCGCTTTGCATATTCATTTTAGGATATCCGTATGAGTCAGTGCTATGTTGAAAAGTGATGGAATAAGCTTAGAGTAAAGTCCATGGAAAACACGTTAAATGGCAGTAAGTCGCAGTTCTCTTTGCAGGACTTGATGAAAGCCTTGGAAGATACCGAAGATGGGCAGCGCCCCGTCGAAAAGTGGAATCCTGAAAATTGCGGCGACATGGATATGGTTATCAAAGCCGATGGGTCTTGGTGGCATGAGGGGTCGCGCATCACGCGTCGTGGTTTGATCGGTTTATTCGCCTCTATTCTGCGTAAAGATGAAGACGGCGAGACTTATCTGGTCACGCCCGTCGAGAAGATAAGGATCAAAGTCGAGCGCGCGCCCTTTGTTGCTGTTCGCGCGGATATAGAAGGCGGGGGCGAAACGCAGCGCATTTTCTTTACCACAAATCTCGATGAGGTCGTTGAGGCTGGTCCTGATAACCCTATTCGCGTTGAAACAGATAACGAAACATTAGAGCCTGCGCCTTTTGTGACGATACGCGGCCGCCTTGAAGCATCGCTTAACCGACCTGTCTTTTATGAATTGGTTGAGCAGGCTGTTGAAAGACAAACCAAAGAAGGCCAACAGCTCGGTATCTGGGCGGGCGGTATGTTCTTTCCGCTAGGCCCGCCGGGGGCACATGAAATATAGTTTGTCATGAGCTTTGATTCTGACCCTATCATCACTAAATTATGCAGCGGACTTTTGCCTGTCGATATTTCTGATGGCATGGATGAGTTAAAACGCAAAGGTCAACGCGGAGCCTCTGTGCTCATGCCGCTAGTCATGCGCGATGGATGGCAAGTTATCCTTACTCAACGTCCAGAAACTATGCCGAGTCATGCGGGACAAGTTGCTTTTCCGGGAGGCAAACGGGAGGTAGGGGAAACGGCTTTGGAGGCGGCTTTGCGCGAAACTGAGGAAGAGGTAGGCTTAAAAGCTACGGATATATCTGTCATTGGACGCTTGCCATCATTTAACGCCGTTGGAGAATATCGAATCACGCCTTTTGTTGGCATCATTAATCCGGCGGCTCCTATTATTCCGGATGAGCGCGAAGTTGATGATGTTTTTGAAACGCCCCTGTCATTTGTGATGAACGCGCAAAACCACAAAGCACGGGATGTTTTTTTTGAAGGGAAGAATCACCGTCTTTATGATATGCCTTATAATAGTCCTGATGGGACTTATCGTAACATATGGGGGATGACGGCGATGATTATGTATCGCCTTTATCAGCGCAGCTATTTGGGTGTGTTTGAGACGGAGTACTAAATGTTTAATCGGCGCGGCTTCATCATTGGCACGTTTGCTGTGGGCGGATGCGCGCCATCTGTTGTAACAGCTCCGGCAAAACGCATCGCTGTGACGATGGATGACTTTGATTTGGGCTTTAATATCCGCTTGAACCCGCGAGAGCGCAATGAACGCATTTTGGCGGCTTTCGACTCCCATAACCACAAAGCGGCAGGCTTCGTCACAGGTCGATTCGTCGATAGTATGTTTGGTAATGAGGTTGTGCAGTCTTGGTCTGATGCAGATCATCTTATTAGAAACTACAAATTGGGGTAAGAAAACGATGGACGCTTTGGGTCTCTAGGTTACACAGAGCTTATGACCCAATTAGACCCTTCAAAATTGTCTTGGATGCGCAGCGAGGATGTCACCGCAATATTTGAGGCCTTCCCGAAAGGCAGCACAAGATACGTGGGCGGATGTGTGCGCAATGCTCTGATGGGAATTGATGTTGGCGATATTGACTTAGCGACGAAGCTGGAGCCTAAGGTCGTCGCCAAGGCTTTGGAGGCCGCAGACATAAAATATGTTCCAACAGGTATTGATCACGGTACTTTAACGGCTGTCATCGACGGTAAGCCTTTTGAGATTACCAGCCTTCGCAAAGATGTTGAAACGGATGGCCGCCGAGCAGTCGTCGCCTTCACGCAAGATTGGGCAGAAGACGCACAACGGCGAGATCTCACAATCAACGCCCTCTATGCAGCCCGCGATGGCAAAGTCTTTGATCCAACCGGCCAGGGTTTGGAAGATCTAAACGCCATGAAGTTTCGTTTTGTCGGCGAGGCAGAGGCGCGGGTTCAAGAAGACTATCTGCGCATATTACGTTTTTTTAGATTTCTGGCTTGGTATGGCGGGGAAGGGAAAGTTGACGGCGCGGCGCTGAAAGCCTGCCGTGAAAATCGCAAAGGTCTAAAGAAGCTTTCGGCTGAACGTGTTTGGTCTGAACTTAAAAAACTACTCTCTGCCCCCGATCCATCCCGCGCAGTACGCATTATGTTGACCAATGAGATATTGGATACATTACTACCCGAGGCCAGTAATGCGGAAGGTTTAACACGACTCGTGGCTTTGGAGCGCCGCGAAGCCATCGCGCCTGATCCGCTTTTGCGTCTCATGTCTATGAGCGCGCGTGAACCGCTGCAAATGGCCTTACTTTGTAAACGGCTGAAAATGAGCTCTAAAGAAACGACGCGTCTAAGAGCTTGGTCAGATAGCTCGGCTGCGCTTGACCCTCATGCGAGTGATGGCGAAAAACTCAAGGCGATTTATGTGGCCGGAAAAGACGTTGTGATAGACCGTGCCAGAGTGAGAGCCGCAGGCGAGGATGATGCCCTGCTAAGCTCGCGCTGGATGAGCTTGGCGGATTTAGCTATGGGCTGGACGCCGCCTGACTTTCCGTTAACGGGCAAAGACCTAAAAGCGGCAGGTGTCGCGCCGGGGCCTCAAATGGGCAAAGTGATGGAGGCTCTGAAAGCCCTATGGATACGAAGCGGGTTTACAGCCGATAAAGACAAACTTTTAATGGCGCTAAAGCTGATAAATCGCTAAGGTATACTATGTCTTTAAAACTCTATATTGGAAATTATAACTACTCGTCTTGGTCTCTCCGGCCATGGCTTGTTCTGCGTAAGGCCGAGCTTCCATTTGAGGAAGAAGTGATAGATTTAGATGTGCCGGGGTATAAGGACAAGCTCCTCGCTTTGACGGATGCAGGGACAGTTCCGGTGCTGAAAATCAAAGAAGATATGCTGCCGGATAGTCTTGCCATTTCAGAATTTTGCGCCAAGGCTGTGCCGAACCTTTGGCCCAAAGATCCTACGCAAAAAGCCGAAGCAAAGCGCGTGACAAAATTAATGCATGAAGGCTTTGAGGCCCTGAGAACTGAAGCGCCTATGAATTTACGCCGCAGGACATCTAAACCCATGCCGCAAAATTGCTTGGATGACGCCGCGGAGATGACGGCCCTTTGGGATGAGCTTTTATCTAAGCATGACGGGCCGTTTCTTTTCAATGATTGGTCAATCGCGGATGCATTTTATACGCCCGCCGCAACAAGATTTGCGAGCTATGATTTACCGCGCAGCGCGCGCTCAGATACTTATATCTCAGAAGTTATGGCTGACCCCGATTTTCAGGATTGGGAAGCTCAAGCCTTTATTGAGACGCATATTTTGCCCCAAACAGATAAGGTCAATCAATGAAGTTGAAAGACGCCATTCGGACTATTCCTGACTTTCCCAAGCCAGGCATAATGTATCGTGACATCACAACGCTTCTGACGAATAGGCGGGCTTTGACCGAGGCGATTATTCAGCTTTCTGCCCCTTATCAGGACAAGGATGTCGATAATGTTGCGGGCATAGAAGCGCGGGGGTTCACCTTTGGAACAGCGGTGGCATATGAATTAGGGGCAGGCTTCGTGCCCATACGCAAAAAGGGAAAGCTGCCTTTTAAAACCTATGAGCAGGATTACACGCTTGAATATGGGACAGATACGATTGAAGTCCACGCTGACAGTATTCGTAAAGGCGAAAACGTCTTGATTATAGATGACCTAATTGCGACGGGCGGAACCGCCGAAGCCGCCGTTAAATTGCTACGTAAAACCGGCGCAAATATTATCGGGGCTGCCTTTGTCATAGATTTGCCTGAATTAGGCGGAACAGATAAACTTGTGCGTATGGGCATCCCCGTCACAACACTGGTTAAATTTGACGGGCATTAGATTTGCGGTGCGGCTGCTTTATTTGATTAGCGCGCGTATTTGAATTTCACCTGTTGTATTTATGGGTAGAGTGGCCCCTGAATATCGGATAACACACACTCCGCCTGTGCAGTCTGTATTCGCTGCGGGCAGGTCTGGAGAGCCAAAAGCTCCTCCTGTGAAACCCGTGGTTGCCGCAGAGACAAAACGTACATTATCCGGCAGAGTATCTGATAGGTCTATATCTTCGGCATCTGCGTTTGCGGTCGCGCTGTTACTGACGGTAATTTTGTATAGGACTTCATTCCCAGGCGTCATGTAAAGCCCAACATTCGTAGGATCATAGACCTCGACGGACTTGACAGCAGAAATATCAGCAATCAAGCGTGGGCACATTGTTATCTCGTGAACAGCCATGATCTGAAAAGCTGGATCGGGACCAGCTGAGACATCATTGCCATAGCCGATTATTACTTTGTCGATGGGAGCGTCAAATGTAACCGTCAGGTTACCCGTTGCTTCAGTATTTCCAGCATTTCCGTTTTGCCCGATGGCCGAATTTCCTGAAATGAAATTTCGCGCGCTAGGAGTCAGCGTTGGGAAAACGGTTGCACCATTAAGTTCACCTGTAACGGTTAGACGATCCACCCAGCCACTTGAGTCTATGTCAAAAACGGTGAATTGCATGGCTTGAACGCCGATACCGTCATTAATATCTCCCGTTAGCACGATTTCTTGAGCCGTATTCGCATGGTCAGCCGCAAAAGCCAGGCTAAATTCGGCAGGTACAATACCGCCTGTATAGGTGTTCTGCGTGACGGGTGCGCCAACACCTGCAACCTGACCTAAATTACCCGTATTGCCGCTCACGGTAAAGACAAGCGGAATGCCGCCCGCTGTGTAGTTATCTGTCAAATCACCGGATGACCAACCATTTTCTGTGCCTGGTGCGTCCCAGCTATGGGTGAATTGATCCACTGCAGGACAGGTTAGGGATGGAGGTGTTGGTGGCGGCTGCACAAAAATGCTTATGCTGTCATAATCATCTTCGCTCGTGACATTATTGCCTGGAGTTGAGTCATCATCAGGCTGGGCAGAGCTTGCAACTTCGGAAATAATGGTTCCGCTTCCTAATGAGACGACATCAACGGTTAAAGTAATAGAGCTTGTTCCAATATTTACCGTTCCTGGGATCGTCCAAACGCCTGTGAGCTCATCATAGCTTCCGGTGCCTGATGAGGAGGTGTAATCCAAAAACGCGGGTAGATTTATATCGACGGTAACGCCACTTGTCGTCAAACCCCCATCATTCGTAAGGTCGTATGTCAATGTCATCGTGTCTCCGACTTGCGGAAAACTATCTGACGATGATGAAACTAATGAAAGATCAGCAGAGGTTGCTGCGGTGAAAATAAGAGAAGCTTCTCGAAACGTGCCGTTTTCAGTGTTGAAGTCGTCACACATAGTTAAAACCCAGGTGCCGTTAGCACTCCGCCCATTAAAAGCAGAGAGAGGATTACTGGGCCTTACGGTGTGTTGGTACAAAGGCGCAGCTGTGTTGTGCGGACCATCAGCTGAACCAGAGTTTATAGCCACAGTTGCACTGTCATCCATCAAAATATTATAATCGTCATCATTACCTGACGCCGCAGTGTCTGAGGCTATCAGTGTAACTGTTGTGGCTGTAGGCGCCGGAGAGCTCAACGTTGCAACAATGTCGCCGCGCCACGTGTGATTTGCGAGAAAGCCAACATTCAGGTCAGATACTGTGCCCACACCAGAAACAGAAAAATTCCTAACAACATTTGTTACGCCACACCGCGTGGTATCGCCGATTGTAGCATCTGTAGTGTTCGTAAAAGTTTGGGCATGAGCTGTTGAAATCCCGATCATGCACGTGAAGAATGCTGCGAAGACTGCAGAAATATATTTAAATACGTTACGCGCCATCCCACTGACTCTCCACACTAAGGCGATTTTCACTTCAAGCAGAAAAATCACTGTTTATAATGTAGAAAGAAGGAGTGACTACTTCGTTAAGTATGTCTTTACTAATCAGTAACCGAATAGTCTATTTTTGGTCGCATTTGTCGTGATGTAATGCGGCTTTTCGCAACGACGGGCGCTTTGACCGTAGCTGGTTTAGGCCCGAGTGTTCGGCGGTTAGAGTCTCTGCGGTCGGCCGTTACAAAATATGTTCCATTTTCACGGCCCGCCATAATCGTCACTTTTTTAGCTTGAGAGTTGGCAGCGTCTGGATTGTCGACTTCCCAAATCTGTAAGCCGCCACGTTCGGACTTAGGCGCGCCATAGCTAGCTGTAAGCCTTTTCTCTAAGGCCTCATAACGGCTTTTATCAATACCGATGTCCCAGGTAATGTGGTTTGTATCCGTGCTATTTTCTGTACTGTCTCTTTGCGTCTTCAAGCCAGCTGAGAAGGACGAAGCTGCGCGCTGATTCTGCCCCGCAGTTTGGCTGAATGTATGGGTTGATACTTTCGGCGGAGGTTTTTTGTTTTTCTCCGATAAGATAAGATCCATCGGGGAGACGGAGGCTTGCTGAGCAAGCGCGTTTGCGCCAAAAGACAAGGCGGTGATGACAAATAATGAAAGCGCTTTAAAGTTTAACATAATGCTTCCTCATAAATAAGGATAAAACATGCTACAAATCTCTTAAGAAAACGCAAATCGATATGTTTAAACCCGCAAGCCCTGCAGAGATTGTTTAGACGTTGAATTTAAACAGCATGATATCGCCGTCTTTGACGATATACTCTTTGCCCTCTTGGCGGACCTTACCGGCTTCTTTTGCGCCTTGTTCACCATTATTGGCGACATAATCTTCATAAGCTGTGGTTTCAGCTCGGATAAAACCTTTTTCAAAATCGCCATGGATGACCCCAGCGCATTTCGGGGCGGTCCAGCCTTTTTGAAATGTCCAAGCTCGGGCCTCTTTTGGCCCGACAGTGAAATAAGTTTGCAATCCGAGGAGGGCGTAACCTGAGCGTATCAGGCGGTTAAGTCCAGGCTCGGACAGGCCAATCGCGCCAAGATACTCAGCTTGCTCTTCATCGTCCAGCAGCGCCATTTCCGATTCAATTTGTGCAGAGATAATAACTGATTGCGCGCCTTCGGCTTTGGCATGGGCGACAACTTTCTCAGAAAATGCATTTCCTTCGGCGGCGCTTTCTTCATCGACATTGGCGACATACAAAACTGGTTTGGATGTTAAAAGCTGTAGCATCCGCCAAGCTTTCTTATCGTCTTCGTCAATCTCAGCTGTACGAGCTGGTTTTCCGTCTTCAAGAACCGTAATGGCCGTTTCAATGAGGCGCATGGTTTGGAGCGCGTCTTTGTCATTTTGCTTTATTTTCTTTTCAAGACCGCCTTTGCGTTTTTCAAGGCTTTCAAGGTCAGCGAGCATCAACTCGGTTTCTATAGTTTCGAAATCTGACATCGGATCAATGCGGCCTTCGACATGTGTGATGTCTTCATCTTCAAAACAACGCAGCACATAGATAACAGCATCAGTCTCGCGGATATTAGCGAGAAACTGATTGCCCATGCCTTCGCCTTTTGACGCGCCTTTAACGAGTCCTGCAATATCTACAAAGTTCATCCGAGTCGGAATGATTTGGGCCGAACCGCCAATCTTGGCAATAATGTCTAAGCGAGGTTCTGGCATCGCGACATCACCCACATTGGGTTCAATGGTGCAGAAGGGATAATTGGCCGCTTGAGCATTGGCTGTCTTCGTCAACGCATTGAACAGCGTTGATTTGCCAACATTGGGCAAGCCCACAATTCCGCATTTAAAACCCATCGGTCTATCCTTTTATATATTCTGTCACGCGAGTCTGAAACAACTCACCATTGCCATTGGCTAAGAGCTCAGCGTAACGCGCCGCCCCGTTACAAATATCATCACGAATTGCGTGTTCCGTTTTGGCAAAATCGGAGAGCACATAGCTGTGCACTTTGTCTTTGTGACCCGGGTGACCAATGCCGAGGCGCACGCGCTGAAAGTTTTCGCCGCAATGCTGGCGGATGGAGCGAAGCCCGTTATGTCCGGCAATTCCGCCGCCAGTTTTCATCCGAAATTTTCCAAGGGCGAGATCAAGCTCGTCATGGAAAACGGTCACATTCTTCAGCGGAATTTTGTAAAATGACATGGCGGCCTGCACCGATTGGCCCGACTCGTTCATAAAGGTCATAGGCTTAAGCAGAAGGACTTTCTTGCCGTCAATCAGGCCAGAACGGACCATACCCTTAAATTGAGTTTTATCAGCAGGGAAGTGGTAGTCATCGCCAATGGCGTCGATTGCCATAAATCCAATATTGTGACGATTCCCGGCATATTTCTCGCCGGGGTTTCCTAAACCAACCCATAAAAGCATATCAGGCTCCGCTTGCTCTGTGTTTCCAAAGAGGCGGCGAAACCAGCCAAACAAGTGGCTTAGCCTTCGCCCTCAGCAGCGTCGTCAGTCTGCTCTGTCGCAGGGACGTCATCAGCTGCAACTTCTTCGCCTTCGACTTCTTCTACTTCTTCTTCGACTTCGGTACGAGATTCTTGCATTGTTGCAATTGTAAAGTCGCGATCCGTAATCGATGGCTTGACGTTTTTAGGAAGACTGATGTCTGAAATATGAATGGCATCGCCAATATCCATAGCGGAGATATCAACTTCAATTCCGTCAGGAATTTCGCCCGCAGGACATTTCACTTCGATAGCATAACGGACAACGTTTAGTGCGCCGCCTTGCTTCATGCCGGGTGATTCTTCTTCGCCGACAAAGTTTACGCTAACTTCAACTTCAATAATTGATTTCGCTGTCACGCGGTAAAAGTCCAAGTGAACAGGTAGATCTGTAACAGGGTGGAATTGGATGTCTTTTGTCAAAGCCTTTTGGCCTTTTCCATCATGCACAAGCTCAATCATGTTTCCGATAAACTGACCAGAGTTAATGGCTTTCAGCACTTCATTACCCTTGATTGCGATAGCAACAGGGGCTTCGTCGCCGCCGTAAAGAATACCTGGGACCATACCATTGCGGCGGGCTTCGCGCGCAAAACCTGTGCCTGTATTTTCACGCACATTTACATCAAGAACAACACTCATTTTTTCGTACCTTGTTCATAGGCTCTAAAATAATGAACCGCCCGTAAAGGCGGCTAAAGGGGTGCAGAGCCAAGAGATTCCTATTTTGCGCGGTCTTTATGGGAAAATGAAGCGCGATGCAAGGGGTTATAGAGTGGAAATGCATCGTCGCGAAGGCTATTTTAAATATAGCTCCAATATGACGTAAAAGCAGAAACCCGCCATAAGGCGGGCTTCATAATTTTAGTAAAAACCAGTGCTATGACTGTGTTTATGACTTTTTAAGTCCAAACCAATTTCGTTTCTTCTTTTTAGGCTTTGGCGTTTGAATTTCCTCAGCTGCGCTCACGTCTTGCGGCTCTGTACTGATAGAGACATCTTCAACGGCAGCAGCTTTGCGTGTTGGGGCTTTGCGGCGAGCAGGCGCTTTGGCTGTGTTATCAGCCGTGTCATCTGACTTAGAAGATACTTTCGCAGGCGCTTTTTTCTTAGCAGGGGCTTTCACAGCATCGCTTCCAGTTTTTTTAACTGGTGCTTTTTTGCGTGCTGGAGCTTTGCGTTTAGCCGGCGCTTTCGTGCCTGCCGCTGCGGGTGTCTTTTCCTTAGCGGGAGCTTTTTTCTTAGGTGCCGTCTTCTTAGCCGGCGATTTACGCTTAGACTTGGGCTTATCCTCATTCGCTTCTGGCTCCGTAGATTTGCCTGGAGCTTTGCGGCGGGCTGGTGCTTTTGACTTCAGCTTGGTCACGTTTTCTTTAACGTCAGGCGTTTTAGCCGTCCGTTTACGAGGTGCGCTCGCTTTCGGGGCGTCCTCAGACGCTTTCTTGGCAGGAGCCTTGCGGCGGGCAGAAGATCTAGCCTTTGGAGCATCTTTTTGCACCTCTTGTGCTGGGGCTTGATCAGCCTCTTTTTGTTCTGCCTTCTTAGCAGGAGCTTTGCGGCGACCACGCTTAGGTTTATCATCCTTTGCTGGGGTGTCCGAAGACTCTCCAGTTTTAGCTGCTTTAGAAGGAGCATTGCGGCGCCCCCGTCTTGGTTTTTCTTCCTTGGCAGGCTTATCGTTTTCGGCCTCTGTTACAGGGTTGTCGGATGATTTAGCCGGTGCTCTGCGTCGACCACGGCGAGGCTTCGGTTTCTCCTCTGCTTCGTCGCTATCAGGCTTTTCGCTTGATGTTTGATCTGAGGTTTCCTCAGACGCGTTTTCGTCGCGGCGCTTACTACGACCACCACGGCGGCCTCTGCGCCGGCGACGTTTGCGGTTGCCGCCTTCACCGTCTTCGTCATTATTATCACGAGATTTGGGCGTTTCGGACTCATCATCTTGATCATCTTCGTCATCCTCATCGCGTTGACGGGGTTTTGGCTTAGCATTGCGCTGCTTACGAAATTCTTTTTCAATTTCGTCCAGCGGATCAGGGCCAGTGCTCTCTGCTTTTTCAAGAACTTCAATTTCGTATGAGGGGCGAATAAGTTCTTCATCTCCGACAAGCTCTGTAAATAATCCTGACGTGTCGTCAACGTGCTGGAGCAAGTCCCGTTTTTCATTGAAGATATAGAGCGCGACATCGGCAGACACTTTTAGGCGTACCCGTTTGGCTTTGCCGCGCACGCCGACTTCTTCAACGGCGCGGATAGCGGCGAGAGCCGACGACTCTATGGTGCGTTTTCGGCCAACACCTGCGCAGTGATCACAATGTGCTGTGGAGCCTTCAAGAAGGCTGCGGCGGCGTCGCTGACGGGAAATTTCCATCAGTCCAAATTGCGAAATACGTGAAGTTTGAACGCGTGCACGATCTCGCGTGAGCGCATTTTTCATTGTGCGTTCAACCGCGCGGTTGTTTTTGTGTTCGTCCATATCGATAAAATCAATAACGATAAGTCCTGCAAGGTCGCGCAAACGCATTTGACGAGCGACTTCTTCGGCGGCTTCTGTATTGGTTTTAAGCGCCGTGCGCTCAACATTGCGTTCTTTGGTCGAACGGCCAGAGTTCACGTCCACTGAAACGAGTGCCTCGGTTGGATGGATAACCAAGTAGCCACCAGATTTGAGCTGCACAACCGAGTTCAGGCTGTCTTCTATCTGACGTTCGACATTGTAGCGCAGAAACAGCGGAATATCGTCTTTGTACGCTTTTACGTTCTTTGCGTGGCTCGGCATCAGCATCTTCATAAAGGCTTTGGCGTTTTTATAAGCCTCATCACCTTCTATCAGAACTTCCTCTATGTCTTTATTGTATAGGTCGCGAATAGAGCGTTTGACCAAATTGCCTTCCTCATGGATGAGGGCCGGGGCAATGGAATTCATCGTTGTATCCCGGATTTCGTCCCAGAGACGTGAGAGATATTCATAATCACGTTTTATTTCAGGCTTAGTGCGCTTCGCGCCAGCTGTCCTGACAATAACACCCATGCCTTGTGGAACTTCGAGCTCACTCATTACGGATTTAAGGCGTTTGCGGTCAGAACCATTGGCGATTTTACGAGAAATGCCGCCGCCGCGGGCTGTGTTTGGCATCAAGACGCAATAGCGTCCCGCAAGCGACAAATATGTTGTCATTGCCGCGCCCTTATTGCCGCGCTCTTCTTTTACGGCTTGAACAAGTAGAATTTGACCGCGCTTGATGACCTCTTGGATTTTGTAGCGGCGGCGTGATTGACGTTTACGGCGGCTTGAGGCGACTTTGACCTGTTCCTCCGCAACTTCTTCATCAGCTGCATCGGCAACGTCGTCAGAGTCAGGGTCTACATTTTCGTCAGCCTCGAGCTCTTGAGCTTCGCCATCTTCGGCGATACCTTCATCATCTTCAGCGTCAGCTTCTTTTTGGGCTGCTGCTTCAGCTTCGAGTAAAGCAAGCTTATCCTCATGCGGAATTTGGTAATAATCAGGGTGAATTTCGCTGAAAGCAAGGAAACCGTGGCGGTTGCCGCCATATTCGATAAAAGCCGCTTGTAGTGAAGGTTCGACGCGCGTGACGCGGGCTAGATAGACATTACCTCTGAGTTGCCGTTTATTACGGCTCTCAAAATCTAGTTCTTCAACTCGGTTGCCGTCTACGATAACGACGCGCGTTTCTTCCGGGTGGGAGGCGTCGATAAGCATTTTCTTTGTCATGGTATTCTCCAAAGAGCCTCGGCTCTCCATCGCTTCGCCGAAGAGGCGGGACGAAAAGGGGCTCTGATATATTTGTTTGTATTGTATATTTTACGGCACGCGCAACGGTCCCGGCCTTGGCCGTGAGGGACTGATAATATGCGTTAGCAGCGTGCATAGTAACTTTCATTATGTACTGCCGAAGTAAAACGGCGGTACGTCGAGCTGGAAAAGCCGCGATTGCGGGCGCATCCTGCGCTTTGTGCGTTTTGAAACCCTTTGAAAAGTGAATCATAATAAGCACTTATTCTGGCTCGTATCTGCGTTGTGCCCTATTTAGCAGCACTGCGCAAAGCATTTGTCACCTAATTTTCACAGCCTTAATAGTAACGCTCTGTTCACCATAAGAGGTCATAGAGAGCTATGCTGCGAAAAGTCGTGACATTGCTGTTGACCTTGCTCATGTGGGGGAGCTTTACGCTTTGTGCAAGTGCGCAAACGCTTACCGATGTTTCTTATGAAGGGCAGGCGGTAGTTTTTCGGCTCTCATCTGAAGCCAACCCTAAGATATTTACAGTTGGAGATGGCAAGCCACGTATAGTCATAGACATACCGAATGGAGACATGAATGTGGGCGGTAAAACGCTTAGGTCCGGGGGACATATGATTGATGGCCAGGGCGTAGTTAAGCGCATACGTATTGCAGCCCGCGATCAAGGTTTCCGCGTTGTGCTCGATCTCAAACCTGACACAGAAATGATAGAAAAAACGATATCAGGGCCAGTTATTAAAATTATGCTGAGCGGGCAACACAACGTTAAAGCGGTAAAGGCCGAACCTATCTCAGGGCCTCGTTATTTTGACAAGAGTGTCCCATACCCACGACTGGCCCCGCGCGGGATGGTCAAGTCTTATCGTAAACCTGTCATTGTTATCGACCCAGGACATGGCGGGCGCGATCCCGGCGCAATAGGCGTTAAAGGAACTCACGAAAAGAAAATCACTTTTGCCTCAGCTTATGAACTTCAAAAGCAATTGCTCGCAACGGGACGATATAAGGTCATTCTCACACGTTCTAAGGATAAATATGTTGAACATGAAGAGCGCCTTAGGATTGCGCGAGCTGGCGGCGCGGATCTTTTTATCTCTATTCACGCGGACTCGGCGGGAAGTAAAACAGCACGCGGGGCTTCGGTGTATACTCTAGCAGATCGTGCTAAGAATCGCTCCAAGCGTATCGTTAATTCGCAAAACTGGATTATGGATGTGGATTTGACCACGCAAAGTGACCCTGTCGGAGATATTCTTGTGGATTTGGCCCAACGCAGCACGTCGAGCCAGTCCGAGGAATTTGCAGATATTCTTTTAAAAGAGCTCAGCGGGTCTACAAAACTCATTGGAAATTCGCATCGCCGTGCGGGTTATTATGTTTTATTAGCACCTGATGTCCCGGCTGTTTTGCTTGAAATGGGGTTTCTGTCTAATGCTAAAGATGAGAAGCTGTTAAATTCCACTAATCACCGCAAGAAAGTCTTGAAGTCTGTTACGCGCTCCATCAATAAGTATTTCGACAAGAAGGGCTGATTTGCAGGCTATGTAAGCATGGCAGAATCATGTCAGTGAATGTCACAGTCACGCCGTAATTTTAAGTCAAAGCCGATTCATGGAAAACGAAGCCCCAAAACCAAAGAAGAGCCGCAAACAAAAACTGATAAAAGCTTTTAAATGGCTCTTTGCTTTGGGCAGCGTGGCCGGTGTTGTCTTCGCCGTTGTTTTATTCGTTTTTGTTGTGCAAGCGACTAAAGATTTACCCAGTGTCGAGACCTTGGCCGAGTATAAACCACCTGTCATGTCACGCGTCCACGCTGGTGACGGAAAACTTATCTCAGAATTTAGAACTCAGGCTCGTATCTTTGTTCCAATCGAATCCGTCCCAAAACAATTACAGCACGCTTTTGTAGCCGCCGAAGATCAACGCTTTTACTCCCATAATGGCTTTGATGAAAAAGGCTTCCTACGGGCGATGGTTGCTAATCTCGGTCATGTTATGAAAGGCCGCCGACTTGAAGGTGGGTCAACGCTGACACAGCAAGTTGCCAAAAACTTTCTTGTCGGGGATGAGCGCAATATAACCCGTAAAATTCGCGAAGTTGTTATCGCGGGGCGTATCGAAAAGGCTATGGATAAAGATACAATCCTAGAGCTTTACTTAAATGATATTTACTTTGGACGCGGTGCGTATGGTGTGGCTGCAGCCTCGCTAAACTATTTTGGCAAACCGATGAAGGATCTGACACTCGACCAGATTGCTTATTTGGCGGTTCTCCCAAAAGCCCCAAATAATTACAGAGTAGATGACCCTATTAAAAAAGAGCGCGCGCTTAATCGGCGCAGTTATGTCTTAACGCGCATGGCTGAAGACGGCTATGCTGATAAAGAGGCTGCCAAGGCCGCTAAGGAAAAAGACATTGTCGTTGTAGATCGATTCGAAGGGGATGAATATCTCGCGGCAGAATACTTTGTTGAAGAGGCCCGCAAGCAAATCAAATCCATGTATGGCGATGATGAGCTCTACGAGGGTGGCCTCTCTATTCGCACAACACTCGATACGCGTCTGCAACTGGCAGGGCGTGAAGCTTTGCGTGGTGGATTAGAAGCGTTTGATCGTCGCCATGGCTATCGCGGACCGCTCGCGACATGGGATAACTTCGATGACTGGAAGACACGTTTAGGTGAATTTGAAGGCCCTAAAGATGTTGGAGATTGGCGCGTAGCGCTCGTGCTCGAAGCTAACGCCAAATCCGCCAAGCTTGGCTTTGCTGATGAACTCGCTATACCTGAGGCCAAAGACGGTGAAGACTTGCCAGAGGCGGATGCGTCTGGAACTCTTAATATTGCAGACATTAAGTGGGCAAAAAAAGCACTGGCAAAAGGTGCTGTTGGAAAAGAGCCAAAGAGCCTTACAGACGTCATCAAGGCTGGAGATATCATCTTAGTGCAGCGTAAACCGCGAGCAGCGAAAGATAAAAGTGAAGACCGCATCACGGCCTACAACCTCCGCCAAGTGCCCAAAGTCAATGGCGGGCTGATTGCTATGGACCCCCATACGGGTCGTGTTTTGGCTTTGGTTGGCGGCTATAGCTTTGAACAAAGCCAGTTTAACCGCGCAACCCAAGCGAAGCGCCAACCGGGTTCTGCCTTTAAACCCTTTGTCTATGCTGCGGCCTTAGATAATGGCTTTACGCCAGCCAGTCAGGTTCTAGACGCGCCCTTCGTTATTGAGAAGCAAGACGTTGAATGCGAAGAAAATGAATTGGGAACATTAGAGCTTCGCGGCGTTTCAGAAGACGGCCAAACGCCTCTTGAACGGGATGAGGGTGTCGAAGCTGCCGAAGAAGATGAGTGTGAGAGGTTTTATAAACCTTCAAACTATAATACCGGTAAATTTTACGGGTTGAGCACATTACGTCTTGGCCTTGAAAAGTCTCGTAATGCTATGACGGTGCGCCTGGCCAATGATATCGGTATGACGCCGGTAAATGAATATGCGCGCCGCTTTGGTATATATGATGAGACAAAGCCTGAATTAGCATGGGCTTTGGGCGCGGGTGAAACCACGCTTCTACGGCTCGCGAATGCATATTCTACGTTGGTGAATGGCGGAAAGGCTGTAACGCCTACCATTCTTGACCGAGTTCAGGATGGGCAGGGAAAAACAATTTTTGTTAATGGTGATAAAACGTGTGAAGAATGCCAGCAGGCTGACTATTATGGCGGCCCGCCGCCACAGCTACCAGACGATCGTCCCGTAGTGGTTGACCCAGTGACGGCTTATCAAGTGACTTTCATGTTAAAAGGTGTTGTTGATAATGGCACTGGCTTTAGGGTCCGCGCTTTGCAACGCCCTATGGCAGGGAAAACTGGCACGACAAACGACTCTTATGATACATGGTTCATGGGCTTTTCACCTGACCTTGTGGCCGGAGTTTATGTCGGTATGGACACGCCTGAGCAGATGGGAATTGAGACAGGTAGTTCTGCTGCCGCGCCTATTTTTACAAACTTCATGAGAGAAGCCCTAGAAGATGCTCCCAAGGTGCCGTTCCGAATACCTGAAGGCGTAACGCTTTCACCGGTTAACCGCAATACGGGCGAACCGTCTTATATTGGCGCGCCCGACTTTATCCTCGAAGCCTTCCGCCCTGGAACTGAGCCAACCGTTGGCGCGCTTAAGTCAACAATTCGCTACGGAAGCGGAACAGATAATTTTGGTAATTATGATTTCGATTTTGGAAAAGACGTTGGCAAGGCAGAGGACACAAGTTTAGATATTGATGATTCGGGTAACGAAAAGACACTCGCTAATCGTGAGAGTGTAGCAGATTTTGAGGCGGGCGCTGAAGTCCCTGCTAAGAATAGTGAAAATGAAGCGCTGAAATCAAACGTCAAAGACTTACTCAAAGATTTAGAGCAAAGCGGCACGGAAGCGAGTGAAGGTTTGCAGAACAGTGTAGAGATGCCTGATATCAAGCTTGAGCCTATAGTCGAAACGCCGGTCGATGTTACGGTTAAAACGCCCCCCAAACCAAAAGTAGAAGCGGTCGAAGAAGCTCTTGATGAAGGCCTCTACTAGCCCTATCTAGCATTCTATGAGAGCTGATATTCTACAAATGAAGGACGACATCGAGCAGTCTATTGCACTGCTGAGGAGGCGTCTTTGACTGGGAACCGTCTGAACGCCGCCTCGCGGAACTCAATGCATTAAGCGAGAAACAAGACTTTTGGGATGATGCAAAAAATGCGCAAAAGCTAATGCAGGAGCGCGCGCGGCTAGAAAATGCTTTCAACAATATTGCACAACTGACTACAGATTTAGCGGATAACCTTGAACTCGCCGAGCTAGGCGAGATGGATGATGACGCAGAGCTTGTCGAGGCGGCGGCTAAGGCGTTAGTGAAAGTCAAAAATACCTCGGGTAAAGCTGAGCTCGAAGCGCTTCTCTCAGGCGAAGCTGATGGCAATGACTGCTTTGTCGAAATTCATCCCGGTGCAGGCGGCACAGAAGCTCAGGACTGGGCCGAAATGGTCCTTCGCATGTATACGCGCTGGGCCAATGCCCACGGCATGAAAACAGAAATTATAGAGGAACAATCGGGTGATGAAGCTGGCATCAAATCGGCCACAATCAAAGTAAAAGGCCAGAATGCTTTTGGTTGGCTTAAGACGGAATCGGGCGTGCATCGTTTAGTCCGTATCTCACCTTTTGACTCGAGCGCTCGCCGCCACACAAGTTTCGCGTCGGTATGGGTATTTCCTGAAATTGACGATACCGTTGATATTGACCTTAATGAATCTGATTGCCGCGTCGACACTTACCGCGCCTCAGGAGCAGGGGGACAACACGTTAATAAAACCGACTCTGCTGTGCGCATTACGCATGAACCTACGGGTATTGTTGTGCAGTGCCAAAATGATCGTTCGCAACATAAAAATCGTAAGACGGCTTGGGATATGCTTCGTTCTCGCCTTTACGAAGCTGAGATGCAGCGCCGTGAGGCCGAAGCCCAAGATGCTGCTGATAATCGCTCAGAGATTGGGTGGGGCCATCAAATCCGCTCTTACGTTTTGCAACCCTATCAAATGGTCAAGGATCTGCGTACTGGCGTGGAAACTTCTAATACATCAGCTGTGCTTGATGGAGATTTGGATTTGTTTATGGCAGCAGCACTTTCAGCCAAGTTGGAAGTCGCGGGATAGTTTCTACGCTTGCTTTATATTAACACATAATATGTTTAGACATAAAAAACGCCTCAAAATGGCGCTTTTTTATAAAACACTCAGTTTTAAGCGGGCTTCTTGGCGCTTTTCGAGGCTGTCGGTGGATTACCTTTGCGGGTGCATTTTCCATCGAAAAATGCGCCATTGGCAATCATCAGTTGGTCTTGTACGAGGTCAGCCTGAACATTGGCTGTTTCTGAAAGATCCACGACACTGGCTTCAACTTTGCCTGTCACTTTGCCGCGTATGTGGACGGAACTGGCTGTGATTTTACCGTTTACAGCGCCTTTTTCACCAATCGTTACATTTCCAGCTTTGACATTTCCGTCAAGACGTCCATCGATTTGAACGTCACCATCCGTTTTAATATCACCAGTAATAACAAGGTCGCTTCCGAGGATAGACGGCACGGATGAATTGCGAGTAGGGGAAGACGACTTTTTTGTTGGAGCCTCTGGCGCTGCGGTGGCTGAAGAGGATGACGAATTTGTCTTATTGAACATAGTGGCCGGCTTTCAAAAATTTGTCCGGGTCGTAAACACGGCCCTGGAAATGAACTTCGTAATGTAGATGAGTTGCAGTGCTTCGCCCTGTCGATCCCATACCGCCAATCTTATCACCTTTTTTGACAACTTGGCCACGCTTTACATTAAGTTTATTCATATGTCCGTAGCGTGTGATGAAACCATGGCCATGGTCTATTTCAATAGATTTTCCGTATCCACCATTGCGGCCAGAAAAGATGACTGTTCCGTCGGCAGTAGCAACAATTGGTGTTTCGCGTTGTCCGCCAAAATCGAGGCCTTCGTGAAATGTCGGGCGTTTAGTGAAAGGGTCTTTTCGAAGACCATAAGCCGATGTGCGGTATGTTTGAACGCCAACTGGATGCCCAAAAGGGAGTGAGTTCAGAGCACTATCCAAGGCTTCTGCTTCGGCGACGCGGGCTTTTATACTGGCTACGCGTGACCCAAAATCACCTTCAGCAGCAAGGTTTATATCCTCACCCAAGTCAACAAACAGGCCGCCTTTACCAAAAGGGCTCTCGCGTAGGACTGTATCAACAGACAGGTCGGTAGCTTTAATAATTGCGCGTCCGCGCTCTATTCGGTCCAGAGTATCAATTTCAGCGGAGGCCAAAATAGCGTTTTGTGTAAGGTCAAGATTGCTAAGTGAGCGGTCAATATCCATACCTGTATCAAGGTTTGCTGTTTGAATGATTGTTGTGCGCGCACTTCGCGGCGCCGCATCACGAATAGTTGGCGACATTAAAACTCTGTTGCTGGCATATTGATTATCAGCAGAGGGTAAGGAGGGAGACGTTTCTTGTTTAAGAATTTGAGAAATAGTTTTGTGTTTTTCTTCGAAACTCTTAGCCATTTGTTCGAAATTTTGACGCTGCTCGTTTAGCATCAGGCGGGCATTGCTTTCTTTAGCTTGGGAATCTGCCAGAAGTCGTTGATATCGCGCCTCTACACGTTTGATTTCCTGAGATGGGGCTCTCATGGGATTGTAACCCCAGATAAGATTGAACATCGTAAAGAGGCACCACGCCGCGACGAGTGCTAATCCGCCAACAATTGCCATCTGTATTTTCGTACCGAAAACATAGTACTTAACTTCACCACCTGAACGGAGGTAAATCTGGCGCTCTGGGAAATGCTGGAGAATGCGTGAGCGCAAGTCTCCATAAACGTCATTAATCATGGATCCCCATCCGTGGTTGTTTCTACGATATAGACCATAATCCTATGATCCCTTTCAAGTTAAATTCGGAGATTTAATCTTAAAATACTGCACAAAGGCTGATTATAACTCAAATTTAATGTCTTAGATCACGAAAGAGGCTGATAATAGCCCTGTTTTAGGCCTGCGAGTGTGCGTGCTTGGACGTTAAAGGGCGGTTTTAGTTTTCCTTCGAAATATGTCCCGACTAACTGATGGAACCAAGATTCGGGGTCTTGGCGGTGTATTTGGGCTAATGTTTGGAACCATCGCGCTCCGATAGCAACATGGCCTATTTCATCATTGTAAATGATTTTGAGGATGTCAGCACTTTCCGTATCTCCGACACTCATGAGTTTTTCAATCATGCCGGGGGTGACATCCAAGCCCCTGGCTTCAAGAACCATTGGCGCGATGGCGAGCCGCGCAGCAAAATTTGACTTGGTTTTTACAGCAGCTTCCCAAAGGCCATTATGAGCTGGGAGGTCTCCATAGGTCATATCAAGCGCGGTTAGGCGCGTTTGAATTAACCCAAAATGGCGGGCTTCATCATGGCAAACACTGATCCAATCCCCTATAAAAGCCGTGCGCTGCTCGTCTGGGATATCGGGGTGGTGTCCAAAGCGCGCAATCATATCTGCAGCTAAGTCAATGGCGTTAAATTCAATATGAGCCACAGCATGTAGTAAAGCGCCGCGCCCGGCAGGGGTGCCCAAGCGGCGACGCTTAACATCTGATGGAGATACGAGTTCGGGCTGGTTGGGACGAGCAGGAGTGTCGGGGACATCTACAATCCGAGGGCCAAGTTTGTTTTCTATAGCCCAATGCTGCGCCAGATGCCCTGCAGCTCTAACCTTTGTCTCGGGTGTGGCGGCTCTAAGGACGGCCAGCGCATTTAGGCCCGCCGCCATAATTATTCAGCGTGCGTTTTCAGCGCTGTCAGAACAGTCTCAACATGATTTTTAACGCGCACTTTTCGCCAAATTTCAAGGATATGACCATCTGGTCCAATTAAGTATGTCGCTCTTTCAATGCCCATATATTTTTTGCCATACATGTTTTTCTCAACCCAAACACCATAGCTTTCGATCATTTCACCACTTTCATCAGACCCAAGCCCGACCTTGAGGTCATGTTTGGCGATGAATTTGTCATGTTTCGCGGGGGTGTCTTTTGAGACACCTAAAATTGACGCGTTCAGAGTGTCAAATTCAGACTTGCTCTCGGTAAATCCAATGGCTTCTTTGGTGCAGCCTGGAGTGTCGTCTTTCGGATAAAAATAAAGCACAAGGTAGCGCTCTTTAAAATCAGACAAGGAGACGGAACCTCCACCATCGGAGGGCATGGTAAAATCAGGAGCTTTATCGCCAATAGAGAGTGTCATATAAGTGTCCTTTGAAAGCTATATGTTGCAAATGCGTAATTTGAATACGCGGTTTATTAACTTTAGGTTCTGTAGTATATCTTGATAGGCCATATGACCGAAAACCCATCTGCTGACAATACTGTAGACGCTAGAAGTGACGAAGATGTCTCTGAGACTAGAGTAGTGGGCACTTCAACATCAACGAAAAAAGACTGGCTGTATTTGCCAAAACGGATTGGTTATAGGATTTTTCGATTATCGGGTGAATTAACAGCGATTATTCTGGGCTTGGCGATTTTTTGGTTTTTCGCACTAAATGTCGTTTTAAGCCGCGAAGCTGTCGATGTTTCGAGACTTAGCCCTAATGCTGAAATGTGGTTTTCCGAAGCCTTCAATGGAAGTGATGCCAAAATAGGGGACATGAAGCTAACGTGGCTCTCGGCCTCCAACACACTCGTCTTTGAAGCGATTAATGTTGTCATAACGGATAAGAAAGGTGTGGAAATTGAAACCATTCCTCGCTTGCAAACTGAGACGCCTTTAGCGGCTGCGATGAAAGGGGCGCTAACACCTGAACGTCTTCTTGTGGACGGAGGCGTCGTAACATGGCTTCGTACCAGTGATGGAAAAGTGATTGCTGGACTCGGAACGCCCAACACGGTTGGACGTTTTGGGCCGGTTTGGCGAAGCGGCCAAAAGAATGTTCAAGCTAATCGCCCTGATATTAGCGGCATTAAAACAGTGACTGTCACAAATGCCGAGGCTCATGTTGTGGATGACAGTGACGGTGTGGATATTATTTTCAAAGAGACAGATATCGTTTTCGCCAGTACAGTTGAGGGCATTACACTGAAAATGACCTCAAATCTTCGCAAAGATACCGCCAAGATACCACTCAAATTCTCAATGAAAGCGTCACCTAATGTAAAAAGCTACGCTATTGATGTGACGGCGGCGGGGCTTAATCCTTCAGTTATCTCACCTAAACGCGGCCGTTTTGCTGGACTAAATACGCTCAATACATTCATTGATTTAGAAGCCTCTGTATATGTCGATGAAGTCAATGGCTTAGAAACGGCTAATGTTGATCTCAGAGCTGGTAAAGGCCGTGTAAAGATTGGCAAAACACTAGCCCCATTTGATGAGGTAAGGCTAAAGGCCAAATTGACCGCAGATTCTCAAGTCATGGATATATCCGACTTCGCACTGAAATCGTCTAAGGTCAGCTTTACAGGGGACGGAACCTTAAAAGAATTAGGCGCTTTGACTGACGGGAATATCAACAGCTCCCCTCTTTTTGATTTAAAATTAGCCAATGTTAACATCAATCAAACGCCGCAATTCGCAGCGCCTATTATACTCCGCCGCTTAGACGCATCAGGCCGGCTGGATGCAGACTCACGCCAATTAGACCTAGCATCACTTAAAGCCGATTTCGGCACGCATCAGTTCAGCATGAGCGGACGCGCGAAACAAACAGATGACGGCGTATGGGACTCGATTGCTCTGAAGGGGCAATCTTCCGGTACACTTTCCCCCAAAGACCTTTTGGCGATATGGCCTGTGGCATTTGCTGATGGCGCACGGCGCTGGCTTGACCGTTCCATTTTGCGCGCCTCAATTCGTAATATAGAATTTGAGGCTAACTTTCCCAAAGAGGTTCTTAATAATAGCCGTTTGCCAGCGAATGAAGACTTGGAGCTAACCTTTGATGTTACGGAAGGAGACGTACGTTATATCTCGACAATGACTCCTTACACTAACACGTCAGGGCAAGGTCTTGTGCGGGGTAATAGTGCCATGTTTGAGGCTACTGGTGGGCAAATTGGCAATGTTAACATTATCAACGCAAAGGCGGATATTCCGCGTCTGCAGCCTAAAGGTGGCGACCTTATAGTTGACGTAGTTGGTGAAGGACGCTCCTCTGATTTATTTGGTCTTATTGATCAAAAGCCATTTGAATTTGCATCTAAATATGGTGTGAATCCTCAGGATTTTGGTGGCAGTGGCAAGATTGATGTGCGCATCACGCGGCCACTCTTGGAATTTTTCGATGCGGACCGTATTAAATATGAGGTCAATGGCATATTCGATAATGTCTCAGCGCCATTTTCTCTCGGCCCTCATAAACTAAAAAATGGCTTTGTAACCATGACCGCAGACAGTGAAGGCATGACTGTCAAGGGACCTGTGAGTATCGGTCCGTGGAACGCTGATTTGAACTGGCAGGAAACATTTGATTACGGTGCCACACCCACACTCTATAAGGTTGAAGGCCGCATAGATCGTGACACCTTGGATGCTTTGGGCATAGGTTTTCGTGAATATTTTGATGGTGAAGTTTTTATAAAAGTTGATGCTACCGGCACGGGATTAGATTTGCAGTCTGCGAAAATTGACGCTGATTTAATTAATAGTTCTCTGCAATTGCGCGATTATTGGAGTAAGGGCAAAGGCACACCGGGGCAAATCACAGGGCAACTCATACGCCGACCTAATGGGGCAATTGTATTTGAGGGCATGGAAATTAGTGCGCCTGGCTTGGATGTGCAGGGGCGTCTAGAGCTTGCACAAGATTTGCGACTTTTGGACCTTAGTTTAACTCGCGCTAGTATTAAAGGATTTGTGGACGCGGCTATTGAGTCGAAACCAGATAAAGATGGTGAGCTGTTATCTGTTATTATGAGCGGGCGCTATTTGGACGTTTCGCCATTTGTAACCTCGGCATTTGAAAGCAGTGGTCAAGCTATTGATATCCCCATACGACTGACGGCAGGGTTAGATACTTTGGCCCTGCATGAAGCCTATGTTTTACAAAATGCAAATCTACTTTTCGCGCATAACGGCGAGGGTATCACCAATGCTCAGCTCGGCGGCCGTACAGCAGATGGCGAGTTCAAAATTGATATGCTGTCTAGTGAGGAGAGCTCCGTTCGAAATGTCACAATTGATATTCCCAATGCCTCAGAAGCGGCTTACGCTTTTCTTGGGCTTGATAATATCAGCGGTGGGCGATTACAGATTGATGCACAATTGCCTCCTGTGGGCGTAAAAGGGGCGCTTAACGGCGTGGCCGATGTTGAAGACTTCAAACTCGTTAAAGCCCCAATTTTGGCGCAAATGTTATCCATTGCGTCTTTGACGGGGATTTTTGATACGCTTGGCGGTGAAGGACTAAACTTTAATGAGTTTATTGTCCCGTTCTCATTAGAAGAGGGCGCTTTGAGCATTCGAAATGCGCGGGTTTCAGGTCCCGCCTTGGGTATGACAGGACACGGCGAAATCCAATTTAGTGAACGCAAATTGGATTTAGATGGGGCTTTAGTTCCTGCCTACACAGCTAATTCCTTATTGGGTGATATCCCCGTTATCGGTGATATTTTTGTCGGTAAAAAAGGTGAGGGTATTTTTGCACTGAGCTATACTGTGAAAGGCTCATTTGATAAAACACAGATTGCCGTTAATCCACTCTCAGCGCTCACCCCAGGTTTCCTGCGCGGCATATTTAGAACAAAACGTGATAAACTCCCCGAAAATGTCATTGCCGAAATTGAATCTGTAAAACCAGAAACTAATCAGTAACGCTATAAGGATTTTATAAGCGCATGCTTCTTTTTTCCGACTGAAATTTTTATAACGCCGTCCTGTATATTACTAGCGGATAAAGTTTGTTCATGGCTCGTAACTTTCTCATCATTCAGCTTTAGCGCTCCCGCCTTGATATGGCGGCGACATTCACCGTTTGAGGCGGCGAGGCCGACCAAAACCGTTGCTGCTAAAATGCCCATTCCGTCAATCTCTGAGGCCGCAACATCGACGGTTGGCAAGCCCTCTGCAGCGCCGCCTTTTTCAAAAGTCTCTTTGGCTGTGGCTTCGGCCTTGGCGGCTGCTTCTGCGCCGTGGAGCATCGTAGTTGCTTCATTAGCGAGGCGCACTTTAGCTGTGTTGATATCCGCCCCTTCTAAAGCTTCTAGTTTTGCAATTTCTTGCAAAGGTAAGTCTGTGAAGAGCTTTAAGAAACGGCCAACATCCGCATCATCCGTATTGCGCCAGAACTGCCAATATTCATATGGGCTACGGAAGTAGTCTTCGCCAAATGAGGGGTCAGCATTTAGCCAAACAGCTCCATCTGCCGTCTTGCCCATTTTACCGCCTGAAGCGGTTGTAATCAGAGGGGTCGTAAAGCCGTAACACTCTGCGTCAGCCATGCGGCGAGACAGGTCAATCCCGCTGGTAATGTTGCCCCATTGATCTGATCCGCCAAGTTGTAGGGTGCAGCCATGACGACGATGTAGTTCTACGAAGTCATAGCTTTGGAGCAGAGGATAGTTGAATTCGAGGAAGGTCATGGGCTGCTCATTGTCTAAGCGCCTCTTGACAGTTTCCATGGCAATCATGCGATTGACGGTAAAGAGCTTTCCGACATCACGTAAAAACTCAATATAACCGAGGCCATCTAACCAGTCCGCATTGTCTGCTAAAATAGCCCCATTCTCCCCGTCGAAATCCACAAACTTAGAGAAAACCTGCTTGATGCCATTCTTGTTTTTCTCAATCAGCTCATTAGTCAAGATTGGACGTGACTTGTCTTTGTCTGACGGGTCACCGATTTTAGTCGTTCCGCCGCCCAGCAAGACAATCGGGCGTCCGCCTGCGCGCTGTAAGTGACGCAGCATCATAATCTGTACAAGGGAGCCCACATGCAGGCTTGGTGCGGTGCAATCAAAGCCAATATATCCAGTTACAACACCCTCTGTGGCGGCTTTATCCAGGCCGTTTTCATCCGTACACTGATAAAGAAATCCACGCTCCACAAGTGTTTGCATCAATTTTGATTGATATTTTGACATGAATCGGGCCTATAGGGTCGAAAAAAATGCTTCTAACAAAGCCATTGTTTAAGTCAAAGGGGTAAGTGTGGGACAGCCGCGATATATAGCGCTCGGTTTGATGAGCGGCACGTCTTTAGATGGTGTGGATGCTGCCTTCATCGAGACGGATGGTGAGCGAATATTTCGTTTGGGCCCTAGCCTGTGTCTTGAATATTCACCGTCGGACAAATCTGTTTTAGAAAGCGCAACACAGGCGGCTCTAAGATGGAAATTTGCCGGGCCCAGACCCAACAGTTTTGTCGCCGCTGAGGCTGTCATCCATAAGGGTCATATTCGGGCTGTTAAAACATTGTGTGAAGATTACCGCGAATGGGCAGACCATCTCCATATGATAGGTTTCCACGGACAGACTGTTTTACATCACCCGCCTAAGGCTCCATTTAGGGGGCAGACGCTTCAACTAGGTGATGGACAGGTTTTAGCCTCTGCGCTTGATATTCCTGTCTGGTATGACTTTCGTACAGCTGATATGAACGCCGGCGGACAAGGCGCGCCTCTGGCCCCAGTCTTTCACCAAGCTCTTGTCGCATATTCAAAATTAGATCGTCCTACGGCGGTATTAAATATTGGTGGTGTTGGAAATGTGACACTCATCACCAAGGACGGCCATATGATCGCGTCAGATACAGGTCCGGGAAATGGGCCGCTAGATAATTGGATGTCACGTAACGGCATGGGCGATTTTGACCCTGATGGAAAATATGCAAGGGCGGGTGAGCCACACTTCCCGCTGGTGCGCAAATGGTTGGAACGTGAATTTTTTCAACAGCCAACCCCGCGCTCCGCAGACCGATATGACTTTGACGTTATTAATGAAATGGATGATCTTACTTTAGAGAATGGCGCGGCCACTTTGGCGGCCTTTACAATTTTAGCAGCTGTTTACACGCTCAACAGTATGCGGGAGAAACCACGCTCCGTTATTATCTGCGGGGGTGGGCGTCATAATAAGGGGATGATGTGGATGCTGCGTGAGCATTTGGACGCCGCAGTCAAAACATCTGAAGAAGTTGGGTGGAATTCTGATGCTATTGAAGCTCAAGCTTTTGCTTATTTGGCCGTGCGGGCAAAATGGAAATTACCTATCAGTTATCCGACAACAACAGGCGTGCCTAAACCTATGTCTGGCGGCAAGGTGGCGACACCCTGACACTTGTGGGTTTGCTGTCATATGATAGACTTCATAAAAATGGAGTCGCATATGACAAATCTTAAACCAATAATTTTTTCATTATTTTCCGTAGCTTTGCTGACAGCCTGCCAAGGCGCTGAGGCTCCGGTCAAAGAAAGTGCATCGTCCACAAAGACTGAGGCCACACCTCGTGTCATAACTAAAGACGATAAGTTCACTTATGCAAATTATGACGAGGTGCGCGTGACACATCTTGATTTAAATTTAGATGTGAATTTTGAGGCTAAGGTTCTGGACGGCATTGCGACAATTGATTTTGAGAAGGTCAAGCCTGATGCAGATATGATCGTGTTGGATACCAAAGATTTACTGATTAAATCCGTGCGCGTTTTTGCTGATGGTAAGCCCGAGGGCGTTACGGATTATACGATAGACGCGGCGGATAAAGTTCTCGGAGAAGCGCTGCGTATTCCGTTGACGGATAAAACAGACCAAATTCTGATAAGCTATCGCACATCGCCCAAAGCTGAGGGCTTGCAGTGGCTTTCACCGGAACAAACCGCGGGTAAGAAACATCCTTATCTATTCTCACAGGCCCAAGCCCTTAATGCGCGGACGATGGCGCCGCTGCAAGATACGCCGGCTGTGCGCATGACTTACAGCGCGACATTGCGCGTGCCAGACGGATTATTACCGCTTATGAGCGCTTCGCAAGGGGCCAAAGATGAAAACGGCGAATATCGATTTGAGATGCCGCAACCTATTCCATCTTATCTTCTTGCTATCGCAGTAGGAGATATCAAGTTTAAAGCCATCAATGATCATATTGGAGTCTATGCGGAGGAATATATACTCGACGCCGCCGCAGAGGAGTTTTCAGAAACGCCGCAAATGGAAGAGGCGAACACCAAGCTTTACGGGCCTTATCTTTGGGGACGCTATGATATGATTGTTCTGCCGCCGAGTTTTCCTTATGGCGGGATGGAGAATCCGCGCCTGTCATTTCTGACACCGACACTTGTGGCGGGTGATAAAAGCCTGACAAATGTTGTCGCCCATGAACTGGCTCATAGCTGGTCGGGTAACTTAGTGACGAATGCTAGCTGGCGCGATGCGTGGCTTAATGAGGGTTTTACAAGCTATGTTGAAAACCGTGTCATGGAAGAGCTCTATGGCGAGCGCCGCGCGGTGATGGAACAAGTTTTGGATATGGAAGGCATGAAACGCGCAATTTCTGATGCGAAACGTCCTGAGCTTACGCATTTAAAACTGCCCAAAGATATGGTGCATCCTGATGAGGCCTTCACGCTTGTATCTTATATTAAAGGGGCAAATTTCCTGTTCTTCCTCGAAGATCGCTTTGGCCGTGAAAAGTTCGATCCGTTTTTGAAGGCGTGGTTTAATGACAATGCTTTTGGTGCAGTGACAACAGAAGATTTTCTCTCCTATCTGCATGAGAATCTTCACAAAGATAATATGGACGCAGTCACTAAAGACGAGATTGACGCGTGGGTTTATGGTCCAGGGCTGCCTGATACGGCACGTAAACCCGTATCTGATGCTTTTGAATCGGTTGATGAGCAATCGGCGGATTGGGTATCGGCTAAGGTCAAGGCGGCTGACCTAAAAACTGATGCGTGGTCAACCCATGAATGGTTGCATTTTCTTAACAACCTGCCCGAAGGGCTTAGCGAGGCACAATTTGCCGAACTCGATGAAACTTTTGCTTTAACGGGTACTCAAAATGCAGAGACTGCGTTTGCGTGGTATATGCAAGCGATTAAGGGCGGTTATGAGCCTGCTTACCCTCAACTTGAAAGTTTCCTGATGACGGTAGGACGTGGTAAATTTATTTACCGCCTTTACGGCGCGCTTAAGGCATCTGACAGAGAAGATGTTCAGCTTTGGGCTGCGGATGTTTATGAAGCGGCAAGACCCGGATATCATCCGATTGCACAGCGCCGTATTGATGACATTATGGCAGAGTAGATATAAGTGTCCTCACTCTGTTTGTGGGGAGTTGCTGAGAAGCCGCTGAGAGGGGAGCAGGAAGCGTTAAATAGGCATCCTACCCCTCAAGAAGCTTCGGCTCTCTTGGTGGGCAATATTGCGGGTCGAGATTAGCATCGAGGTAATCGTCAATAACGTGCATCGCTTCTTCGAGGTGATTGGTGTAGAAGTGATCTGCCCCTTCAATAGGGTACGTATAAATTTTATGGCCCTTTTGGACGCGAATTTTCTCTACAATACGGTCGACATCATCTGCAGGAACAATAGGGTCTTCTGTACCGTAGGTAATCAGGCCAGACGCCGGGCAGGGTGCTAAAAACGCAAAGTCATAGGTGTTGGTTGGCAGGCTCATGGAAATGAACCCAGCCACTTCGGGGCGGCGCATCAAAAGCTGCATGCCGATCCACGCGCCAAAGGAATAACCTGAGACCCATGTAAAGGGTGCATTCTGGTTAAAACTCTGCATGTAATCCATAGCATAAGCGGCGTCTTGCAGCTCGCCTTGGCCATTATCGTAAACACCGATGGAACGGCCAACGCCGCGAAAGTTAAAACGCAGCACAGAAAATCCGCGGGCTTTATATTGCTCATACATGGCAACTGTAATGCGGTGGTCCATATGACCGCCCGCTTTGGGATGCGGAGGAAGGATTAACGCGCAAGGGGCTTGCGGGTCATTAGAGGGATGATAACGGCCTTCAAGACGGCCTTCCGGACCGTTGAAAATGACTTCTGGCATAAGAGCCCCTTAGTATGTTTTGTCGCAGCTTTTAAGCGCAGACTTAATCTTGACTAAATTAGTCGGAATAACTACATCCCAGACTAACCAAAATTGGCAAATTAGCATTTCGGAGCGGCCTTTAACAAGGACGTTCACGAAAAGCGAGAAAAACCTTCATAGAAAGGCGTATTACAGGTGAAATTGACGGCAAAAGGACGTTATGCGGTGATGGCCGTGGCTGATATGGCCGCGCAAGGCCAGAAGAACGGCATGGCTATGCGCTCATCCTTGAGTGAAATTTCACAGCGCCAAGGTATTTCCCTGTCATTCCTAGAGCAATTATTCGGTAAATTGCGCCGCGCTGGCATTGTCGATAGTCAGAGAGGCGCTACAGGCGGCTATGTTCTCGCAAAAGCAGCGGCAAGTCTTACCCTCGAGAAAATCATTTTCGCGGTCGACGAAGACATCAAAGCCCATGGCTGCACGCCCGAAGCGAAGATTGCCTGCACGGGAAAAACCGATAAATGCCTGACGCATAATCTCTGGGGTGCCTTAGAAGACCATATTGAGCAGTTCTTAGCGTCGATTACGGTACAAGACGTGGTCGATGGCCGCTTTCCTGTGCCTGAACTGGACTCAGAAGAGTTGGAGGCGGCGGAATGACTGATGAGATGATTGACCGTTGTTACCTAGACCATAATGCGACGACTTTTGTGTGGCCGGATGTTATGGATGCCGTACATGATGCCATGTTGGTTCATGGGAACCCCACGGCACAACACCGTGATGGCCGTTCAGCCAATAACCTTGTATCCAAATCGCGTGAGGCAGTAGGCCTCGCGATGGGAGTCTGTGCGCAAGATGTTATTTTCACGAGCGGAGGCACGGAAAGCGATAATGCAGCTATTTATTCTGCTATTCGTGCAGGTTGTAAACGCCTGCTCATATCAGCGATGGATCACCCCGCCACGTTAAATGCAGCTGAGAATTTTGGTGTTGAATATGAAGTCATTCCCGCGAACCATCACGGGCAGACAGATATGAAATGGCTTAAAGAGCGATTAGCGCGTTGGGATAAGTTGGATGGTCGTCCTTTCGTGTCCATCGTTGCTGCCAATAGCGAAACGGGTGTAATTCAGGACACTGAAACAGCAACGGAGATTGTCCAAGACGCTGGCGGATTGATTTTGATCGATGCCGTCCAAGCGCTTGGTAAAATTCCAATGACCTTTTTGGCAGATTATATTGCCGTTACAGGACACAAAATTGGTGGGCCAAAAGGCGTTGGCGCGCTTTATGTTGCGCCAGATGCACCTTTTACACCGCTTCTTTCGGGCGGGGGGCAAGAACGCCGCCGCCGCTCAGGAACACATAATGTGCCTGGAATCGCTGGGTTCGGGAAGGCTTGTGAAAGTCTGATAAATCTTGAGCACACTCGTGAATTACGCGATGGTTTTGAGACATTTCTGAAAGAAATAGAACCTAAAGTCACCATCTTTGGCGAAGGTGTACCCCGCCTGCCAAACACTGCATTCTTCGCTGTACCTGACGCTAGTTCAATGACGCTGATGATGGCGTTAGATTTGGAAGGCGTTTCAGTCAGCACAGGTACGGCTTGCTCTTCTGGCAAAGTCGGCGCAAGTCGGGCTATCACGGCTATGGGTCGTTCAGACGAGGCTCCTAAAGGCGCGATACGTGTAAGCTTTGGTGATAATGCCATGTTAAATCACGTTGAAGAATTTTTCACAGCGTGGACAAAAATACGTAAAATTAAATTTCCGGAGATCGCCGCATGAGCGAAGACGTCAAAATTGCTAAAGACTCTATCGAGGACAGCACCGTAGAAGGTGTGCGCTCACTTGAGGCTGATAAATATAAATATGGCTTTGATAGCGATATTGAGCAGGAGTTCGCGCCTAAAGGTCTGAATGAAGATATAGTCCGTTTTATCTCTGCCAAGAAAGATGAACCGCAATGGCTCCTCGATTGGCGGCTCGAAGCCTATCGCCGTTGGTTGACACTTGAAGAGCCTGAATGGGCGATGGTGGATTATCCCGAAATCGATTTTCAGGATATGTATTACTATGCATCCCCCGTAAAAAAGAAGGAACTCAACTCGCTGGACGAAGTCGATCCCGACATTTTGGAAGTCTATAATAAGCTCGGCATTTCCCTTAAAGAACAAGAGGTTTTGGCGGGTGTTAAAGGCGCGCCTAAGGTGGCCGTTGACGCTGTCTTTGACTCGGTCTCTGTTGTGACGACGTTCAAAAAGGAACTCGCGAAACATGGCGTTATTTTCTGTAGCTTCTCAGAGGCCGTGAAAGACCATCCTGAGCTGGTGAAGAAATATATGGGCTCTGTTGTTCCTGTGACGGATAATTATTATGCGACGCTGAATAATGCGGTGTTCTCTGACGGGTCATTCGTTTACATCCCGCCGGGTGTGCGCTGCCCCATGGAGCTCTCCACCTACTTCCGTATGAATGCGCAGGGCACGGGGCAGTTTGAACGCACCTTGATTATCGCGGATAAAGGTTCTTACGTGAGTTACCTCGAAGGCTGCACGGCGCCTATGCGCGATGAAAATCAACTTCACGCGGCGATCGTTGAAATTATTGTCCATGATGATGCTGAGGTGAAATACTCCACGGTGCAAAACTGGTGGCCGGGCGACAGCGAAGGCAAGGGCGGGGTCTATAATTTTGTGACCAAACGTGCCGATTGTCGTGGTGATAATTCCAAAGTCTCTTGGACGCAGGTTGAAACAGGCTCCGCCGTCACATGGAAATATCCAAGCTGTATTTTGCGCGGTGATAATAGCCAAGGCGAATTCTATTCCATCGCGATTACCAATGGGCATCAGCAAGCCGATACAGGCACTAAGATGATTCATTTGGGCAAGAACACAAAATCGCGCGTGATTTCCAAGGGTATCAGCGCGGGTAAATCAAACTCGACCTATCGCGGTCTGGTCAGCGCTCATAAAAAAGCGGTTGGCGCGAGGAACTTTACGCAATGCGATAGCCTTTTAATTGGCGATCAGTGCGGCGCGCATACTGTGCCTTATATCGAGAGCAACACGCCGACCGCGCAATTTGAGCATGAGGCGACCACATCTAAACTCTCTGATGATCAGCTCTTTTATTGCCGTCAGCGCGGACTGTCAGAAGAAGACGCCGTCGCGCTCCTCGTCAACGGATTCTGCCGTGACGTGCTACAAGAACTCCCCATGGAATTCGCAGTCGAAGCGCAGAAGCTCGTCGCGATTTCACTTGAGGGGAGCGTTGGGTAATGTTCGGAATGTCAAATGTGCCTGACACCCCTCGTAACCGTATTGCGGCTTTAGTAGCCATCGCTTTAGGTTTGGTAGTCGGTTTTTATTTCGCTGTGTCGGGCGGTAAGGAGGATAATACTGCCGCTGAAGACGTAAGCGTCAGCACGCCAGTATCCTCATCGTCTCAGCCTACAAAGCCATCTGTGCCGCCTATGCCTAAAGCCCTTACGCTTGAAGATATCGATTTCAATGACTACTCCAAAGCTCTCGCCAAGTGGACGGACTTGAAAGAGGGTCAATCTCGCGGCGAGGCTATCGATAATGTCCGTCTTTATTTTGCGCCCGAAGATGGCAATACCATAATCTCGACCTCGCAATCAATATTTGAGCGAGAGGATGGCGCTGTGCTAATATTTGGGGCTAAAGGCTTGCCGGATGACGCGGTTAAAGCCGAAGAAATTTATCTCATTGTGAGCGGACCAAAGGGGTCTCAAACTCTTGCGGCTTTTGGCTCACGCATTAAATGCCATCGCGGCGAAAACACAACAGAGTGGACAACCACTCTCTGTCCATAAAGGAAAAATAAAATGGCCAAAGCAAAACGTAAATTTATCTCACTCTCCGAAGGTGAAAAGGCATATGCCATGTCCCGCGCTGTGGTTCAGGGCGATTGGTGCTTTGTCTCCGGCACTGTCGGATATGATTACAGCAAAAACGAATTACCGGACTCTGCTGCGCAACAAGCCCAGAATACTTTCACCAATATTATGACAGCCTTGAAAGCAGCTGAGTTTGAACTCGGCCATACCATCCGCGTGCAATACACAGTGTCTGACCGTAAATATGTCAAAGAGGTTCTGCCGATTATTCAAAAGCATTTCGGCAATATCCTGCCTGCGGCCACAATGGTTGTAGCAGGCCTGATTGACGAGAAAATGAAAATTGAAATCGAGGTTACGGCGTTTAAGGGATAGCCCCGCTCCCCCCCGTTCACGGGGGAGCTGTCGCGAAGCGACTGAGGGGGGAGCAAAGCAAGACAATGGTTCTTGTGGCTCCCCCCTCCGCCTTCGCTGCGCTGCGGCACCTCCCCCGTGAACGGGGGAGGACTCAAAGGAAAGTATGACAACAAAAATAAACATAAACGAGAAATTCTCAAAGTTCAGCGAACACTGGCGACCAAAAATCGTGGCCGAGCTGAACGGGCAGGAATTCAAACTCGCCAAGATAAAGGGCGAATATCCCTTCCATGCCCATGAGGGCGAGGATGAGATGTTCTTCTGTTGGCGTGGTTCGTTTGTGCTCGACTTCCAAGATGGCGAGAGCGTCCACGTAAAAGAGGGTGAAGCTATCGTCGTGCCTAAAGGCGTTGTCCACCGTCCCTGTGCGGAGGAAGAATGTCACATCTTCCTGATAGAGCCTAAAGACGTAAAGAATAACGGCACGGCCGAAGTAGACGCGAAATATGACGCGCCTATGGGGGAGTGGGTGTGATGGACCCCTCCAAAAATACAGACTTAATCCTTCCCCTTGAGGGGGAAGGTGGGCTTTGCGCAGCAAAGGTCGTAAGGGGTGCGTCGGCTCTGCCGACATATATGATTGGCGCTTCGCGCCGTCACCCCTTCAGCCGCTCCGCGACAGCTTCCCCCTCAAGGGGAAGCAATAACTCTATCGAGGTTTTTCGCGTGATTATAGAGGCGGCGGAATGATGCGCTCTATTTCCCACACTCTCCGCTCACTCCCGCGCAGGCGGGAGCCTAGTTGCGAGCGAGGTTCATTCTGGGTCCCCGCCTTCGCGGGGATGATTGGATTTGTTTTGGTTGGGTGTTCTGAAACGACGACTGAAAAACTAAAGCTGGAAGTGAAACAAGAAGTGATTAGTTCAACCGTCGAAAATAATATTGTCCTTTTGGAGTCCGACTTTGATGGCAAGAGCCTTGTAAAAGGAATGGGCATGGAAGAGGTAGAAAAAAATTTAAAGTTTTTAGGTTGGAATAAGTGGGATGGTGGAATACGCGTATCTCCATCAGGAATGACTAATCTCTGGATAAGAGAACCTTGTAGGGCAGCAGCATTTGAATATGCGCAGGCCTATAAAATCTTTTCAAATGAACGGCCACCCAAACACCTCCAACTAAATGTACGCTTCTATGAATGTGTAGAAAATAAGCCAATCAATTTAGGGCAACTTGCTGAAGTTAATATAAAAGAAGATACATATGCTAAAAATAAATAACCTGTCCGCCGCTGTTTATGACGGCCAAAAAACTATCCTCGAAGCGCTCTCGCTCGAAATTCCCGCAGGCGAAGTTCATGCGATTATGGGGCCTAATGGGGCTGGTAAATCGACGCTGTCTTATGTCCTGACGGGGCGTGATGGTTATGATGTTACGGGCGGCGATGTCACGCTCGACGGTGAAGACCTGCTGGAGATGGACCCCGAAGAGCGGGCGGCCAAAGGCGTTTTCCTGTCATTCCAATATCCGCTGGAAATTCCCGGCGTGCCAACCATGACCTTCCTCAAGACAGCGCTGAACGCACAGCGCCGCGCGCGAGGCGAAGAGGAAATGGCCGCGCCTGAGTTTCTTAAGAAAGCCCGCGCCTTGGCCAAAGAACTAAAGATGAAACCTGAAATGCTTAAGCGTCCGCTGAATGTCGGCTTTTCGGGCGGCGAGAAAAAGCGCATGGAAATTTTCCAGATGATGATGCTCGAGCCGCGTTTTATCGTGATGGATGAAACGGATTCAGGTCTTGATGTTGATGCGCTCCGCATTGTGGCTGACGGCGTGAATAAGCTGCGCAATCCTGATCGGGGCATGCTCATCATTACCCATTATCAGCGCCTCTTGGATTACATCGTGCCAGACCGTGTGCATGTGCTTGCGGGTGGTAAAATTGCCGCGAGCGGTGATGCTGATTTCGCGAAAAAGTTAGAAGCGGAAGGCTATGACGCATATGCCGCTTAACCGTTTAAATCCGCTCATCCCCGCCCAGCGTTTTGAACAAAACGCAAGAGCGGGGACCCAGTTCTTGGTGAACTATCGCGTGTCACTGGCTTCCCGCCTTCGTGGGAATGATTGGATTAGTGGGGTAAGTTCATGACCCAAGCATTAGATATCACTCGTCTTCCTAATCGCCGAGATGAGGCGTGGAAATGGACGGATGTGCGTGGCCGCGTCAGCGAAGGCGCTGCGGGTCTCTCCGTAGCGGGCCTCCCGAAATTTACCGTGCCCGAAGGCGTCACTATTTCCGAAGTTGAAACAGACGATCTAGATACTGATAGCGCCATGGCAAAACTGGCTCGCAATTTTGGCGGTAAGGTCTGGCATGTGGCAGTCCCTAGGGGAATCGAACCCCAAGAGCCGCTGATTATTGAAGGCCTAAACCGCGGCCATATCCGTATTCGCATTGATATCGCCAAAGGTGCAAAGCTTTCTGTCATTGAACATCACGCAGGCGATGCAGGCGGTTTCGTCAATATTGATATGACCGTTACGCTCCAAGCTGACGCCGAGTTGGACAGAACTATCGTTCATAGCGATCCTGCTGACTGCGTCCGTATCGCTACGGCCCACATCACGGCATGGAATGATGCCAAGGTCACCCAACATGCGCTCTCCTTTGGCGGGGCTTTATCCCGTATTGAAACGCGCCTTGCAGGGATGGGTAAACATATTGAGGCGACGCTAAACGGGGCTTATCTGCTCGATGATAAACGCCATTGCGATATGACGAGCTATATTGATTTGGCTGTGCCTGATTGCACCATTCGCCAAGCCGTCAAAGGCGTTGTGACGGATAAATCGCGCGGCGTGTTCCAAGGGAAGTTTCATGTCCGTCGTCCTGCACAGCATACAGATGCCGAGATGCGCCATGATGCGCTTATGCTGTCTGACACATCCGAAATTCGTTCGAAACCAGAGCTTGAAATCTACGCCGATGATGTCGCCTGCGCTCATGGCAACACGATTGGGCAGCTTGATGAAAGTTCGCTCTTTTACATGCGCCAACGCGGCATAGGGTTGGCCGAGGCGAGGGCGCTCCTCACCGAAGCCTTCGTCGCCGATGTCTTTGATGATTTGGGTGATGAAGAGTTGCGCGAGAGCTTGCTGGTGAAAATCCGTGAGTGGTTGAAGGGGCAACGATAGACATGAGCACCTCAACACTCGCCATACTCATTATGGTTTCAACAATTACCTATTTCGTTGTGTCTCGCCTATCGCGCCGCCCCGGTAAAGAAGCGCCTACGCTGGTTTTTATTAGTCGTTTATTGGCCGTCTTTATCTTAGCGCTCACCGCGTTTTACTTTTATATGAGGTTTGCCGCTTAATGGCTTTTGACATTCAAAATATCCGCGCCCAATTTCCCATACTCTCGCGAGAGATAAATGGCAAACCTTTGGCCTATCTGGATAATGCCGCCTCTGCGCAGAAGCCGCAGGCGGTGATTGACGCGATTACGAGCCAGATGAGCACGAGCTTTGCCAATGTGCATCGCGGCCTGCATACGATGGCAAATGAGACGACGGAGGCCTTTGAAGGTGCACGGGCGAAAGTGGCGAGCTTCCTCGGAGCGCCCAAACCTGAAAATATTGTCTTCACCAAAGGCGCGACCGAAGCTCTGAACCTTTGCGCCTATGGCCTCGCGGGTGAGATTGAGGCGGGTGATGAAGTCATAATATCCCAAATGGAGCATCACTCCAATATCGTGCCGTGGCATTTCCTGCGCGAGCGTTATGGCGCGGTGATTAAGTTTATTCCTGTGTCGCAGCAGGGCGAGCTGGATTTAGTGGCCTATAAAGCCATGCTCGGGCCAAAGACAAAAATCGTGTCCATCGTCCACATGTCCAATGTTCTCGGCACGGTGAACCCTGTTAAAGAGATGGGCGAATGGGCTCATGCGGCGGGCGCGATATTTATTGTCGATGGCACGCAAGCGGCTGTGCATATGCCGATTGATGTGGTCGATATAGACGCGGATTTATTCTGTATGACGGGGCATAAGCTTTATGGCCCGACTGGGATAGGCGCGCTTTACGGTAAGACAGAAATATTAGAGCGCATGCAGCCCTTTAATGGCGGCGGCGAGATGATTGAAGACGTGTTCGAAGACCGCGTGACCTATAATGATCCGCCGCATAAATTCGAAGCAGGTACGCCGCCCATACTCCAAGCCATAGGCCTCGGCGCGGCGATTAACTGGTACACGCAATTTGATCCCGAGCAGGTGCATCAGCACGAGATGGCAGTCTATCATCATGCGCTGGACGGCTTGCGCTCCATTAACAGCTTCACGCTGATTGGGGATGCGAAGGAAAAGGGCTCAGTTTTAGCCTTTAACCTCAAAGGCGCACATGCCCATGACGTTGCGCAAATCCTTGATAAATACGGCATTGCCGTGCGGGCCGGGCAGCATTGCACACAGCCACTTATGACGCGCCTTGGCATTCATTCCACGGCCCGCGCGAGCTTTGGCATTTACAATACATTAGACGAAGCAGACCGCCTCATTGAAGGGGTGAAAAAAGCTGCCACTTTTTTATCTTAAATATGCTACTATATAATAGAGATGACCATGATTGATCCGACACTTGATAGACAGCGCCGCGCCGAAGCGATGGCCAACTCCCAAATCCCGGGATTGGAGTCTCATAAGGAGGAGTCTCACAAGGAGCTTCCAGTGCCAAAGCATACGGCTCCGGCTGAAACGCCTAGTGGGGTTGTGTCGTCCACGCCCGTGCGTGATGTCATTGATGTTAGCGGTGCGCCTGTTGAGAAGCCGACAGAAGAAGAAATCGAACGCATCACAGAAGATGTCATCGGGCAACTGAAATCCGTCTATGACCCTGAAATCCCCACGGATATCTATGAGCTTGGCTTGATTTATAAGGTCGAGCTTGAAGATGACCGTTTGCTCAAGGTCGAGATGACCCTGACCGCGCCGGGCTGTCCTGTGGCTGGCGAAATGCCAGAATGGGTACGCGAAGCCTGTGAAGTCGTTGCAGGCGTGCGCCGCGTCGAAGTCTCTATGACCTTTGACCCACCCTGGACGCCTGACCGCATGAGCGATGAAGCCAAATTAGAATTGAATATGCTATGACCACGACAACACGAACTCGCCGTCCTCGGCCCAAACTTGTCACCCTCACGGATGCGGCCGCCGCGCGTGTTCGAGAAATTCTCGATGAACGCGGGCAAGGTTATCTGCGCGTTGGCGTCACCAATGGCGGCTGTGCCGGCATGGAATATATGATGGACTATGTCGCCGAGATTGAAAAATTTGACGAAGTTGTCGAAGATAAAGACGTTCAGATTGTGGTCGATGCCAAAGCTGTCCTCTTTATCCTCGGCTCAGTTGTGGATTATGAGGTTGATGTCATGAGTTCACGTTTCACCTTCAAAAACCCCAACCAGACCGATGCCTGTGGCTGCGGCGAAAGCGTGACAATTGTGCCCTTCGCAGCGGAGTGACCCTCGAAGACTACAACAGCTATTGCGCCACGCTCCCGCACTCGGAACACGTTATCCAATGGGGCGGGGCGGATGTTTGGAAAGTTGCGGGTAAACTTTTTGCAATGGCACGCGAAGGTGATGACGGGTTTCAAGTCACCTTTAAAACATCTGAGATTGCCTATGAAGTCTTACGGCAAGAACCCGGCTTGCGCCCCGCGCCTTATCTCGCCTCGCGCGGGATGAAATGGATACAGCACTTTGGTGAGCCCGGCCTTGATGATGAAAACCTTCGCATCCACATTGAAGCCTCCTACCGCATGGCGATAGAGCGGCTGACGAAAAAGAAACGTGCAGAGCTAGGCCTCTAGCTATCGCCTAGAGTCTCAATTCGCTTGGCATAGACCACATAGCGCATGGGGCCATTAAAGCTGATGGCATCAAAAGGATAGCAGGTCACAAGGGCCAGGCGTGAGGGCGTCTCCGCGGAGTCTGCGATAGAGATACCTTGGACACGACTATCGAGAATGTTCATGTACGATACCCGATATTCCAAAACCTCGCCTTCAGGCCGTTCTAAACGAATAATATCGCCTAGCTTTACCTGCTCCAAATATTGAAATTGAGTATTTCTATGCGCGGCTATTGCGAGCATGTCCGTATCTTCTGTGCCTTGTATAATTGCGGGGCCAAAAGCAAGAGCTTGGCCGCTATCGGTATTCAGCACAATATGAGAGCGGTCATCGCCTGCAATGCTGAGCCGCGCGACGGGATGTGCGTCCATCCATGACCATGGCATATGAACATCACCACTTGCTGCGGTTTTCTGCCAAGCGCTCTCCATCAAATTTTGCGCCAGCAGGGCTTTACCACCCATATAAAACCCTTGCCCAAATAGGGCGAGGCCCAAGACCCCGGCTATGAAGCCGAGGCTGAGTTTGGGGCGCTTAAACATGACGGCGACGACGCGCGATGAAGGCAAAGAGCGTCAGCAACAGACCTAACCATGTCATGAGAATATGAGGGCTGGCCGTCGAGGGCATAGGGGCTGTCCGATGTGGCGCGGACGGCTGAGATTGCGGCGCTTGAGCCTTCAAGGTGCGAGACGGCACAGCGGCGACTTTGGCAAACTCCCACCCCTCAGGCAACATCGTCGGCACTTTCTGAGATATTAGTGGGTCTGAGAGGTCCCGCGATGGCGTTATATCAACAGCAACAAGTGAGGTCAGGCGGCTGACGAGATGATGATCGAGCGCGGTTTGCAATATCTGCGCATCTATTTTGGCGGCGCCTTGGCGATCAAAACGGCGCTCCTCCAGGTCAGCGATTTTCTGGCGCGCCCATAACACGGAGAGCCCATTAGCCGGAATGGCGCCCGACATATCTACGCGGCCTTTATAGGGGCTATCGGCATATTGCCCTGAAATGACGAGAGATTTGGGCATCTCATTATTGGCGAGTTTAACGATAGAGACCACAGGCTCACCGTCATAAAGATCTGGCAGGCGTGAGGGGTAGGCTTCGCCTTTATCTTTGAGGCTGAGCTGCAGATTGGTTAGGACAGGGTTTTCAAGCGCGGTGAACAATTCACCCATCTTTGTTTCAACCTCATCCACCTTTCCAATCATCACCATCGTGCCGCGGCCAAATTTCGCCGCGCGGGACATAAAGAATCGGTTGGGTGCAGACCCTATCCCCACCGGAAAAAGCCGCCCATCACCAAGTTTATCTTGCAAGAGCGCGAAAAGTTCTGATTCATTTCCGATAGACCCATCCGTAATAAAGATGATTTGGCGAAGGCGCTCTTTATCTGCTTTCAGCCGGAATGTGTCGTTCAAGGCAGGACGCATCATCGTGCCGCCATCAGCTTTGAGCCGCCCGACATAGCGCAGAGCTTTTTTGATGTTTTCCTGTGTTGCGGGGCGGGGCGCATCAAAGAGTTTTGTGTAATCACTTGAGAAGCGGGTCACGTTAAAACTGTCTTCGGGGCCCAAGCGCTCCAAACCTAGTTTTAACGCGCGGCGCGCTTGGATGATGGACGTGCCGCCCATAGAACCTGACGTATCGACAATAAACAGGAGTTCACGGGCATGGCTTTTGATGTCATCTTCTATATCGGGCAAGGGCGGAGACATCATCGTCATCAGATAACTTGTCTCGCCGATGGTTTCAGTAAAAACCGAGCGTTGCGGCTCAGTTGAGTTTTGCGCTTTCCAGAAGAGGCGAAAATCGCGGTTAGCCGGAACCTCACCCGCCGCCAGTAAGATTCGAGCGCTGTCGCCATCTTTACGGTCAACAAAAATGTCGTGATAAGGGCTTGAGATTTCAGATATCTCAAAACCGGCCTCAAGGGTGATATCTATGCTGACGGGCAGGCGCAGATATTCTGTTGGTTCGTCTTTAGGATTCATAAGCGGCGGGGAGATTAAATGCCTGTCCAGGACGGGGTCCAGTATGACGGGTATAGTGGTGTCATCAGCGGTTGCGAGCTTCACGGTCTCGGCGGGCGGTGAGAAACGCGGACCTACTGTCATAGGAAAGCTAAGTGACGCAATGCCATGTTTTATTTGACTTTTATCTTGATACTCAATTTGTATAGCAACCGTATCATGCGGGCCAATATTGGCGATTGAGGCCGTAAACATATTGGGACGTAATTGCTCGACCAAGCTGGCTTTCTTGCCTTGGGCCTTTGCCGTTTCGTAAACTCTCTTAGCTTGTTTTTTCTCTTTAATCTGGCCCTCAATTAAGCGCCCACCTACAACGATGCGCAGGCGATCAACCGCGGCAGTCTCAGGCAGAGGAAAGACATAGATGCCTTCGACCCATTCATCTGACGTGTTGGAAAAGGTTTGGGACAAGGTCGTACGAATGACAGGGCCGGCGATGTCCATCTTGACATCAGTCGAGACCATGGGCGCTTTGATGTATCTGCCGGGGCGGTCTGTCTTAAATAGAAGTGACCCGTCTTGAGTATCACTTAACCTGACATCACTTTCAATTTGTTTCGAAAGTGACGGACTGCTTGGCGGGGTGTCAGCCCATGCTGCCGTTGAGAGTGATGCCCCAAGGAGCGCTGACGTAATTAAGTGTGAAAGCTGTAGCCGCATAATCTGTTCCGTCCCTGTAAATGTGATAGACTCACTATCGTGACGGAAGCGGACAGGACTGTGGCAGAGGAGGGGTAAGTTAAAGGCAATTTACGCAAATAAGGCTGGGACTTGCCGTAGCTGTGGTGAATTTAAGGCAAAGAAAAACCCCGCCGAGGCGGGGTCTTTGAGTGTTAGGCAACTTTTTGTTTTTTGACCTCGGCTGGTTTGCGCTTGTCAAACTCGTCCGCCATTGTCTCCGCTTCTTCCTTTGAAAAAAGCTTTTTGGCTTTCGGAAAAAACTCAGCTTCTTCCTCATCGACATGGTGGATAACTTTATGCGCCAGTTTTTCAAATTTCTTCATCCAAACGTCGGCATCCATATCTAGATTATCAAGAACTTCGATCATTTCCGTCATCTGTTGATGCTCTTCGACGGCGTGACGGGTTTCGTCTGTGCCATCCGGATCTTTCATGAGTTCTGAGTAAAAGGCCTGCTCTTCCGCAGAGGCATGAGCTTCGAGTTCAACACGAAGCTCGGTCCATAATTTATTACGCTTCTCAGAATCACCGCGTGTCTTCTTGATGTCCTCGCAAAGATTGCGCTGTTTGTCGTGATCCTGCTCTAGGCGTTTGTAAATCGTCATAAGTCTCTCCTGTATAAGTGTTCACAGGATTAACGGGGGAAGGTGGAATGCGTTCCAAATTAGGTTTTACGAAACTAACCTTCAATCAGCCCAGTTGTGCCGGCCGCTTTGAGCATGGCTTCTTGAAGCTTCTCAAAAGCGCGTCCTTCGATTTGGCGGATACGCTCACGCGACACGTTATAAATTTTGGCCAAGTCCTCAAGCGTCATTGGTTTCTCGGCAAGACGGCGCTTGGCGATAATATCGCGCTCACGCTCATTTAAATCAGCCATAGCCTCGGTTAATAGGTCCATGCGGGCTCCATGCTCCTGATCATTGGCCAGAACATCTTCTTGCGACGCCGTGTCGTCCTGCAGCCAATCTTGCCATTCGGATGACCCATCATCGCCGCCAATCGTGACATTTAATGACGCATCGCCGCCATGACCCATACGCCGGTTCATAGAGGTAACCTCCGATTCCTTAACACCGAGCTTTGTTGCAATTTTTTTCAAATGCTCCGGGCGAAGATCACCATCTTCAATGGCTTTCATCTCGCCTTTCATGCGGCGCAGGTTGAAAAATAGCTTTTTCTGCGCTGCTGTGGTGCCCATTTTCACAAGTGACCAAGAGCGCAGGACATATTCCTGAATTGCAGCGCGAATCCACCACATGGCGTAGGTAGAGAGGCGGAAGCCTTTATCGGGGTCAAATTTCTTCACGGCTTGCATGAGGCCTACATTGCCTTCGGAAATAACTTCGCCAATCGGTAGGCCATAGCCACGGTAACCCATGGCTATTTTCGCGACAAGGCGCAGGTGAGATGTTACCATTTTCTCGGCCGCAGCCGAATCCTGATGCTCAACCCAACGTTTGGCGAGCATAAATTCTTCGTCGCGTTCCAACATCGGGAATTTACGTACTTCTTGTAAGTAACGGTTTAACCCCTGCTCAGGCGAAAGAGTCATAGACAGGCTCATATTGCCTGAATATGTGGCATCGGCTTTTTTAGCCGCGCTCTTCGCTTTCTTAGCGGGTAATGTTTTCTTAGTTTCAGTCATAGACCCTCCGATACGTACATATAGGTAACCTATACGCGATTAAAAGGGTTCCAAGATGAATTCTAAGAGAGATATAGGTGAACGGCACGTTTGAAAAAGAATACCCCGACAGAGCGAGGTATTCTTTATTTGCTTTAGATATTCTTAGAAACGGCGACCATAAGACAAAGCCAATACGGTCATGCCATCATCAATCTCAAGGTCCCCAAGATCTAGATATGTTGCGTCAAAACGTACGACGTTTTTGCGGTCATTGCCAAAGGCGTAGTCAATCCCAACGCCGCCGGCAAAGCCACTGGCGGATAAATCAGTGGATATCGACCCAATAGCGCCATTAGATACATTTCCACCAAATTTTGTAGAGTGATAGCCCAATCGACCAATCAGGCCAAAAGAAGAGTCGCGATTAGTGCGCACTACGCCATAAATACCAACATTTGAGTCTACACTCACATCAACATCGATATTTCCCAATTCTGGGTCTGTGAACCGCTCAGTGACCTCTGTAAAAGCTGTGCCGATCTCGCCTTCTGCACCAATCGTGAATCCGCCGACATCGTGCATGTAGCCAAGACGACCTTGAACGCCTATGAAATCATTGTTCTCGTACATGGAAACGCCCACATGCGCTTCAAGTCCGCTGTCTTGTGCTAAAGCTGGCGCTGCCGATGCAGTCATCAAAATAGCTGCTGTTAAAAGTATTTTTCTCATTGTTTTCATCCCTAGATTTGTATTGAGGCCGCCGTAATCAATTGTTAAATCTAACGCAAGGCAAAATGGGGCCTCAGCTGCTCAGCTGCATTTGATCCTCTCCTAGTCTTATAACTGTTCTAAGGCTTCCAGTAGTTTGGCCATTTCGGGCGGCAAGGGCGTCTCAAAGGCCATAGACTCTTTAGTGGTCGGATGCTTAAAGCCGAGACTGGCCGCGTGAAGGGCTTGGCGTTTGAAGGTGTTCATGGCGTCTTTTACGGCAATTTCGCCAGGGCTCTTACTTGTTAGGAAAGCACGCTGCTTGCCGTAAAGCGGATCACCTAAAAGCGGACAGCCAATATGCGCCAGATGCACGCGAATCTGATGTGTGCGGCCTGTCTCTAATCGGCATTCGATCATACTGACTTGTGGGGCGCCAACGGCAGCATTGGGTTGTTGACCGAACCCTTTGATATATTTGTAATTTGTAATGGCATGACGTCCATGGTCAGAGGCCTCAATATTGTTCATCGTGCCGCGAACAACCGCTTGTTTCTTGCGGTCATGAGCACTACGCGCCAAGCGGCTAACGATTTGACCCTCGCGAGGTTTGGGAATGCTGCGGGCCAGACAGACATAAACGCGCTCAACCGTATGTTTGGCAAATTGCTTGGACAAATAACGATGAGCCCGGTCTGTCTTGGCTACCACCAAAGCACCTGAGGTGTCTTTGTCGATCCGGTGGACAATGCCGGGACGCATCACGCCGCCAATACCAGAGAGACTGTCCGCGCAATGATAAAGCAGGGCATTGACCAAAGTTGCTGACCGAGAGCCAGGGGCGGGATGTACCGTCATGCCTGCGGGCTTGTTCACGACGATGAGCTGATCATCCTCAAAAAGGATATCGAGGGGAATGTTTTCAGGCTTAGGAGTGTCATCAACAGGCGGCGGGACAAAGACCGCATATTCAACACCTTCGCGGACTTTATTTGTGGGTTTAGTGATGAGATCTCCATCTGCCCGAACTTGTTTACCCTCAATAAGAGCGCCTAGGCGGGCGCGGGATAATTCCGTCCATCCAGCCAGCCATTTATCGACTCTTATACCTGCATCAGAGGCTTGGGCTATAGCGGTGTGCCATGTTCCATCAGATGCGTCATCCTCATGCTCTGTATCGGGTTCAGTGCTCATGCGCCGCCTCTATACGAATAGCACAGGAAAGCAAAAGGCTTTTCGCTATGTTTAAAACGAGTCGCCCTTTGGTTATTAGCCCCATAATGCGAAATTTTGTATGTGTCATATAAGACACAGTTATATGAATTCCCATAATAGATGACGATGTGACTTGATATGCAACTAATTGCACTGTAGCGATAAAATCATAAATAGCGGTCATTCAAGACTGCATGACTTAAACATATCAGCACACGGGGAAACCATGCTCAAAAAAACCCTCCTACTCGGCTCAACATTTATGATGGTTGCAGCCGCTCCTGCTCTCGCTCAAGATCAAGATGAGAATTTTGAAATTATCACGACAGCGACCAAACGCGCCCAAACGCTTCAAGACACACCTGTTGCCGTAACGGTGACCAGCGCTCTGGAAATTGAAAGAGCGAATATTCGCGATATCAAAGACCTTCAATCCGTTGTGCCATCTCTTGTTGTGACGACGAACCAAAACTCGGCACAATCAACCTTCACCATTCGTGGTTTCGGTAATGGTGCGAACAACACAGGCCTAGAGCCATCCGTTGGTGTTTTCGTTGACGGTGTTTATCGGTCTCGACCTTCGTCAGCGATTGGTGATTTGCCAAAGCTCGAGCGTGTCGAAGTCCTGTCAGGACCACAATCAACACTCTTTGGTAAAAACGCCTCTGCGGGTGTTGTGAGCATTGTGACAGCTAAGCCGGAATTTGATTTCAACGGCAGTGTTCAAGGAACTTACGGTAACTTTAACAACATCAACCTCAGAGCTGATGTGACAGGTCCGCTCTCTGATAACGTAGCTTACAGCTTGTCAGGTGGGTATAATAGCCAAGACGGTTACGCAGAGGCATTCTCTCCGGGCCTTCCCGATGTCAATGATCGCAACCGTTTCAACCTTCGCGGTCAGCTTCTTTGGGAACCCAACGATGTTGCCTCTATTCGCTTCATTGCGGATTACAGCGAAATTGATGAAATTTGTTGTCACGTTACAAACCTTCAAAACGGCCCAACAGCGGCAATTATCACAAGCCCTGTCTTAGGTGGAGCGTTAGCTGATCCTAACGATGAGTTTGCCTTTGTAGACTATCGAGATGTAAATCCATCTAATGAAATCAAAGACTATGGCGTCTCAATGCATGTTGATTACGATCTTGGTTTTGCAGAGGTCACATCTATAACGGCCTATCGCGATAATGATTCGTTCAATGTGGGTGACGTAGATTTCACGACGGCAGTCCTCGTTGAGGAATTTCGTGATAATCGTCTGAAGACTTTCACTCAAGAACTTCGTTTGACCTCTACTGGCGATGGTCCGTTTAGTTGGCTCATTGGTGGATTTTATTTCAATGAAGATGCTGATGTTACAAATGGCCTTGATTACGGTGAAGACACACGTAATTACCTTGACTTCTTGGGGGCTGGCTTTGCTGGTCTTGAAGCGGCTTCCGGCGGTATTCTCGCTCCGGGGTCATCATTCGCTGATGACACAACGACTCGCGAGTTTTTCACGCAAAAGAACGAAGCCTTTAACCTCTTTGGTAATTTCGACTATGAAATCACAGATCGCTTAACAGCAACTGTTGGTTTGGCTTATGTGGACGATTCAAAAACCATTACGGGCCGTACGATCAATACTGATGTATTTGGTAATGCTAACCTCACAGGTGATTTCGGGACGAACGTTCTGACAGCAGGTGGTTTGGCGGCCAACTTTGGCGCTTTCCAATCATCTTGTCTAATTGACCCAGCTAACCCAGCAGGAGGTTTCCTTTCAGGCTTGGCGTTCCCTGACGGAGTTCCAACGATCTTTGGGACACAATGTTTTGTTCCGGGCACCGGCTTCGTTCCTGGACAAGCTGCCTTTGGTGGGTTCCAAACACAAGTCGCGACAGGTTCAGCAGCTCTAGCACAGACTGTGAACAATCCGCTTCTGGCTTTGGCTGGCTTCCAGTTCCAGCCGCAATTCCTACCATTTGGCGGCGATGCGAATAACCCATTGGAAGACGGGCGTTCAAACGACACCAATGTCGATTACACATTGAAGCTTGGCTATGAATTCACAGACAGCTTTAATGCTTATGTGTCTTATGCGACAGGTTACAAAGCGACCTCTTGGAATTTGGGTCGTGACTCACGTCCTAGTCTTGATAATGCAGTTGCATTTTATAATGCTGGCTTGCTTCCAAATAACTATCGGTTCCAACTTTTTACTGATGCAAACGGCAATGTTGTTGTTGATCCTAATGACGGCCTTCTTGTTAGTAACTCAACAGCTCCAAATGACGATATCACTCAAGAAAGAGTAAACTTGGCCAGTCCATTCAACGCAAACTTTGGTTCGCGGTTCTCTGAGCCGGAGGAAGCTGAAGTGTTTGAGATCGGTGTGAAAACTAAGTTCGATTGGGGCTACATCAATCTCGCAGCATTTGATCAGTCCATTACTAACTTCCAAACAAATGGTTTCCGCGGTACAGCCTTCGTCTTTACCAATGCTGAGAAGCAATCGACAAAAGGTATTGAGCTTGATTCAATGTTTCGTTTGGACGATAATTTCACAGGCACATTCTCAATGACGTTGCTTGACCCGAAATATGATAGCTTCACAAACTCTGTTAGCGGCGACATAAGCGGCGAAACAGTTGCAGGCGTACCAAAAGTCAGCTTCTCGGTTGGCGCTAATTGGGACTTCCAGCTTAGCGATGACATTGATGGTTACATCCGTGGTGACTTTGAACATCAAAGTAGCACACGTATTATCCAGCAATATAACCTGACTGACCAAGTTGATCGTTTAAATGCCAGTGTTGGCTTTAACAAAGATGCGATGTCATTGGCATTTTGGGCCCGTAACCTGACAAATGACCAGGAATATCAAGTTATCTTCCCCGGCGTTATCCAATCCTTCGAGGGACAGGTTCCGACGATTAACGGTTACCCTGCACGTCCACGGACTTACGGCGTAACAGCTAAGTATCGTTTCGGCTCTTACTAAGCTCTAAAAGTAAAACTTAAAAAGCCGCCTTTCGAGGCGGGTTTTTTTTATAACTGGAATTTTGTGCGACTAAGAAAGATTAGCCATTTAGAGCGGCGTCACAGAGCAGGTAGGCGCGTCCCGCATCACTTTCCAACAGTGTACGTATCGCTTCACGGTCCATTTCTATGGCGTTCACACGCGTTTGATATTGCGCGACATAGGCCAGTGCGTCCGTCTTAAGAGCTGGGTTCTCTTCCATAGCGCGGTGCAAGTGCCTTACAGGGCCTCCCATGCGGTGGGCGACAGCTTGGCTCATCCCGGCAGCGCCTTTGCTCTTACGTGTATTAGCGGCCTCTATGATGCAACCATCATCGACAATGGCTCCTGGGGATAGTCCCAAAGAGGAAAGCGAAGCCAGCATGCGCTGATCTGAGATTTCACGCGGCGTTGTTTGGGCCATAGGCATGAACCCACTATCTTCTCGAGAAGTGTCATCAGGGCGGTCTAGCCCGCCTAACATATCGCGCCAGCGCCAGCCGAATTTTTCCTTAGTTTTCTTTTTGCCAAAATTCACAACATCGTCTGATGTGGGCGGTGCGGCCGGGCGTAACGTCTCCGGCTCTGACAAAACTAAGGGCTCAGGATCAAAGGCTTTGATCTCAGCGTCGGGGTCTATTGATATTACATCCGCTGTCATGTCCAAAGGTTCGACCTCTAATGTCAGCTCTTCTAGGAGTTCCAAAGCTTGATCATCGGGCCGCGGAATTGATTGAGGTTCGAAAACGGTATCGTTTTCTGGAGTAGGACGCAGTGTAAGCGGGGCGGGTTCTGCAGCTAAGTTAGGTGGTTCTACTGGCGGAAAGTCCTCTTCTAAAGGCTTAAGCTTGATACGTTTGCGCTTAGGTGGTTTGGGTTGCTCAGGTATTTCCAGAGGCAGCATGCTAGCAGGTTTAGGCGCATTGAGCCGTGCTTGCAGGGCCACCATGTCATTTTCGATGCGAGCAATTTCTTTACGGGTTTGGCCGAGGCTATCTTGTACGCGGCGCGAAGCTGTGTCGCTTATGCTCTCGGCTTTATCACTGGAGAATTGCACCATTTGCTCCATATCGGCAAAGCGCTGTTTCACCGCTGTGTCGGTCAAGCGCGTCGCTTCAGCAAGCGCTTGCACGGTTTCTTTGCCGGCTTTGGAGGCCTCGGTTAGGCTTTCAGCCGAGACTTTGGCAGAGAGAGACATGTCGCGCATTTTTGCGAGGCGCTCCTCCAGAGATATTGACATATCTTGCTGTTCGTCCCGAAGTTCACCAATCAAAGCTGTCAAATCTTGGGCATGTTTGCGATAAACCTCGTCTAGTTCAGCTGACCGTGTGCGGATCATCTCTGCCAAGTTCTCGATTTCTTCATGGCTCTTGGTCAGGGTTGATGCGGCTTCGACAGTATTGCCTTTAACGATATCAGAAGCAGCGTTGATTTTCTCAGCGGCCCCATCAATGCTAATGCGGGCTTCTTGGATTTTATGTTCGGCCAACTGGGTTGATGCTTCTAATTTGCTTGATTGCTCATCCAGAGTTGACGAGAGCATTGCCATACGGTTGTCAAATGTGCCCGCAATTTGCTCAAGCGCTAGGCGTTGCGTTGTCAAGCGCCCCGCAATTTCATCGGCGGATTGTCTGGCTGCGGCTGTTGCTTCGGTAAGCCCGCCTGTTTGTTCTTTTAAAATAGTTTCCAAATCGCTCATGCGTGCCAAGGCTTGGTCAATGCGGGCATCCACGCTATCGACCTCGGCTTTCACAGCTTTTGACATAATGGCCGTCTTGGCGATGACACCATCATCAGGCGTAGATAAGGCAAATGCCGCTCGGGCGAGATTATGAGACTGTGTTGAAAGTCTAGAGAGTTGCCGTAGAGCGTAGAATAACAGACCCAGCAATATGGCGGGTAGCAAAACGGCCAAGACGATTCCTGCAATTTGCAGCGGAGTGACATCTGTCCACTTTTGACCTAAATCGAAAAAACCATACATATAAGCGAAGCTTGCACCCAGCCAAGCTATGACAGAGATAATGCCAGCCCATTTCATCCAATTATTTGATGGGGCAGGGTCATCGTCTACCAAGAATGCCATAGGGGTTGCAGATGCTGTCGTAACGGCGGCTGCAACATCGGGCGATGTTGTTTGCATGTGAGGGGTTTCGATAATCGGTCGAGTGTCAGTCACTGTGGGTACTTCTTTGGTCTTAAGCTGAGTATCTTGAACTGGATCTTCTACGCGTGTAATGAATTCTGGGACAGGATCATGAGTGAAATTGTCCTCGGGCAGGGGACGCAGGAATGACTTTCGCGGGCTGTCCTCGGCGGGTCGTAAATTCAGAGCGTCAAGAGCATCCTCGTCAACAGGTTCAATGGACGTTACTTTTTTGAAAATATCTGACACCTTGACGTCCTTTTTTTATATTTTGGCTCATTAACAGAATATAAGCCGTTTTCCCTTATCATGTGAAACATAATGGGAAAAGTCGCGAAGACGATGAATCCTTCAAATGGTGTATAAAATGGGTGGGCTGGCTATGAGCACGGCAATAAAATCACGCACGTCTGTGCGTAACATAATTTCACAAGCTGAAAGAGACTATCTCAAGCAGGGTTTGAAACAGCCCGGCGGGAAGCTTCCGCTATTTGATGGTCGGGGTCAGGAGATCCCCGCAGGCCTTATACAGTCTTGTGTAAAGAAGGGTTATGCGCAGCGTTGGTTTGCCAATCCGTTAAAGCCTGATTGGTTAGTTTGCCGTTTGACTGAAAAGGGCCGTAAAGCCCTTTAACTCTGTCTTGGGTTAACTTTTACGCAAATGACATGTCCAAAGGTTTACGGGTCTTGTAAAGAATGGCTGCAATTAACGCCATTGCAAGTAGTGTCGTAGGCACATCAATCACCGTATTAGGCGATGCCATAAAGAGGGACGGTGTGGGCAAGACTGATCCTTCATAATTTACAAAGATTGCGGCAAATGTGTTATTGGCGGCATGAAATCCAATAGCAGATTCTAATCCATCATCCATCCAAACCATCAAGCAGGCCACAAATCCAAAGAAGAAATAACTGCTCATTGTCAGGAGTAAAATACCATCTTCAGCGCCCTTCGAGGCTTCAGGGTTAGACAGGTGCATACAAGCGAAAAGCGCGCTTGTGATAATGAAGACAATCCACTTATTTTTAAGGAAATGGGTAAGGCCTTGGTTTAGATATCCCCTAAATATTATCTCTTCTGTGCCGGACTGCATAGGAATAAAGATAAGAGAAACAACTGCATACATCAAAAACCTACCAGCATCGAAGTTGGTACTTATAGGGCTTAAACCAGTGAAATGTCCGATTGCTGTAAATGTTCCCAAAACAATCCATGTAATGAAGAAAGCTTGCATGCCGCGCGACCACCGGATTTTTTTAGCCGCTGTGTGAAGGCTGAGGATACTCCGTTTGTGAAGAAATTTTTGCCCAATATAGAGCGCAATAAGTGAGAAAGGGAAAACTAACAGGAAAAGCATATAGGCGATAGGACTAACGCCCATGGCTTTCATAATGGTTGCATTGGCATCAGGGTCGCTCATCATAGGTAGCATTTTTAGCAATGCAAATATGGACGCAGCTACACCGATACCAGTTAAAACGCCGAAGACAGTCTGCGCCGTGTCTTTCGTATTTCGATTAATCAGCCAGCAAACAAGCCCCATTAGAGTGCCTATAACAAAGAGCAGCATATAAAGACCCACAACAGCCATGTCCGTGTTAGCTAACATGGCTTGTGTAGCTCTATCAATTTCTGCACCAAGCTCGGGGTCTGCCGCGTGGGCAAGATCGGGTATAGGGCCTGTGATGGGAATTTGAACAAACAGCCAACCTAACATGGTAAACCAGAACACCATAATCCAGCTCCACCAACGAGATTCGCCCCGCAGGGTTTCTTTGAAGTAGTTATACTTTGGTGCTGACATGAAGCGGCCTCTGAGTCGTTTTTATGACTATGCCGCAAGAGAGGTAATTCGCATATTAAAAAAACCGCGCTCTAGCTATGAGGCCAAAGCGCGGTCTTTGATGCGAGCTTAACGGATTTACCAGCGGCAGCCTATAAGTCTTTCAGAGCCTTGTACGATATATGCGCCGTCCCAAGGATTAGAGCATTGCTTGACGCTCACAAGCTCACGATGCCCATGATGCCATCCTTCGACATTGATACGCCGGCAAGTCGTGCTGCGCTGATAATATCCATAGGATCCATAGGAAGGTCGATAGAAGCTATGCGCCGCAGGGGCCCAACGATAGGAGTTATAACCTGGCGAACCAAAGTGAAAGCTTATCCCAAGATTGGAGCGGTAAGGTGTGCGGTATCCGTTATTCCAGTAACTATTACGGGCGTAATTTCTCCGCACAGGGCGATGATAACTACGCTGGCGGAGTGTTTGGCGACGCGATCTGTGCGATCTATCATAATGCCTATAATTACGGTTAGAACTTTGTCCACGATTGCGGTTACTCTGATGTCTGTTACTACGATTGTCAGAATTGCGATTTCGGTCACTGCGGTTTCGATTTCCATTGTTGCGTTTAGACCGATCTCCGCGGTTCCGATCGCTACGGTCGCCACGTTCGGCCAGCTTCACAGTTTTAGTATTCTTTTTGGATGAATGATGTTTTGCGTCCACAGCTGGAGCCGCATAAGCGGCAGGGGCAACGGCGAGCACGGTCAAAGCACTAGCCGCCAACAAAATCTTCGTTAAATGTCGGGTCATAGGGACCTCCTTTGGTTAGCGACATTTATAGAGCTAGCAAGTCGGCACTGAGCCAATGCTGAAATCTCTGTTCATATTCAGTTAATGCTTTAGACAAGGAGTATGAGCATCACTGATTCAGAGCCCGAAATAGATTTTGATCATTTAAATCGATATGTTAGCAGCGATAATGACCTGACCGCTGAAGTGTTTGGTCTGTTCAAACATCAGGTTGAGATGTGGGGCCGGGCTTTGGTCGTTGACGCCGACGATGATACTTGGGGGTCTGTGACTCACTCCTTGCGTGGTACCGCCTTAGCCGTGGGCGCAACGAAGTTGGCTGAGCTTTGCGAAAAGGCTGAAAGTCTTGTTGGGGAGGGAAATCGTCCTGGGGGGCGTGAGGTTGCTTTGCAAAATATTGAATTTCGTATTTCGCGCACCATAGCAGAGATTCAGCGCTGGGAATATCGCCGGACACTTAATGAGATGCGCGGACAATAAGCCGCAAACATTCACCTTTTTATAAAACTGTTTCTAGGTTTATTGGAATAAGCTTGCTATAAGCTACGGCTTAATCATGATTTATGCCTTTAAGGCTAAGATATTTGACGGATAGAACGATGACGAAATGGACCCCCTCAAGCTGGCGCACACTCCCGGCGAAACATATTCCAGAAGATTATCCGGATATGGACAAGCTTGCTGAAATTGAGAAAACTCTAAAGGGCTACCCGCCGCTGGTCTTTGCGGGGGAAGCTCGCCGCTTAAAAGCCCGTTTGGCAGATGTTTCTATGGGCAAAGCCTTTTTGCTTCAAGGCGGGGATTGCGCCGAAAGCTTTAAAGAATTTCATCCTGATAACTTGCGTGACATGTTCCGAGTCATGATGCAGATGGCGGTCGTACTGACTTATGGCGCAGGACAACCCGTGGTCAAAGTCGGCCGTATTGCTGGACAATTCGGAAAGCCGCGCAGTTCGCCCGTCGAGGTTCGCGACGGAATTACACTACCAAGCTATCGCGGTGATAATATTAACGGCATGGATTTTGACGAAAAGTCTCGCATCCCTAATCCGAAACGTCTGCTCAAAGCATATGGCCAATCTGCTTCAACATTAAACTTGCTTCGCGCCTTTTCGACAGGGGGCTATGCTAATCTACGTAACATTCATAAATGGACACTCGGCTTTGCGGGGCAATCTGAACAGACAGAGCGTTATAAGGCTCTTTGCGAAAAAATCTCAGACGCCATGGATTTCATGGAAGCTTGTGGCGTAACCCCTGAAAGCACACCGCAAATGGCCACTACGGATTATTATACAAGCCATGAAGGCTTGTTGCTCGGTTATGAAGAAGCCATGACTCGCATTGATAGTACCACTGGGCGTTGGTATGACACGTCTGCACATATGCTCTGGATTGGTAACCGCACCCGTCAGCTCGATCATGCGCATGTTGAATTCATGCGCGGTATTGAAAACCCAGTCGCGATGAAAATCGGTGAGGGGCTAGAGTCTGATGAGCTGTTAAAACTTATCGATAAACTTAATCCGGAAAATGAAGCCGGTAAAATTACGCTCATCGCTCGTTATGGTCACGACAAAGTTGCTAAGGGTCTTCCGTCTCTTGCGCGTGCTGTCAAAGCCTCGGGCCGAAACGTTGTCTGGTCATGTGACCCGATGCACGGCAATACGATTAAGACCTCTACAGGCTACAAAACACGCCCCGTCGATAATATCCTCTCAGAAGTTAAAAGCTTTATGCAAGTGCTACACAGCGAAGGCTGTTGGCCTGGCGGTGTACATTTTGAAATGACCGGTCAAAATGTTACCGAATGTCTCGGCGGCAGCGCCAGAGCCGTTCGTGAAGAAGATTTATCCTCGCGTTACCACACGCATTGTGATCCGCGCCTTAATGCCGATCAGGCTTTGGAGCTCGCCTTTTTGATAGCAGAGGAACTGGGCAGCTACCGTAAGGAAGAGGCCGCGCGTTTGGCGGGTTAGATTTTTAGTCATGACCGTTCAATAAGATAAGTTTTGTTGGTCTGAGTCTCAGTTGCTTCAGAGGACTTATTTTATGTTTCATTGCCCCGCTTAAGCGGCTCCCCATTGACTGTAATATTGTCACCAACGGTCTTAATCATTGCTGGGAAGGTAGCTGCCATTGAACCAAAGAGATAGACGAAAAGTAAGATTGTAGTCAGTGCCGCGGACCGCAATTGGCGCTTCGAACGAGGCATATCTCTAAAAGGGCCTCTATAAGATGTGATAAAGTCCAAAGCCACTACAATTAAAAACATCACCGCAGTTAGCCATAAGAAATATCTCGCACTAACAACTAAAACTAGAAATGTAGAAACAAACATGAAAGCAACACCAGGTATTGTGACAGCAAATAAATATCGTAATCTAGTCACATAGGTGAGGGAACGTCCCCAAAACCGCACAAAAATTCCAGCCAGGGCCATGAAAGGGATATAGGCAAAGGGATAATAGACCATTGCCCATTTTCCCATGTCTATAGCAGCTTTATCTATATCCACATCAATGATGTCGGGTGGCTGTCCATTCTTTACATTCGCAGCATTATGAGCGTGTTCAAATTGAGTCGCGAGCTGTTCCACCATGCCTTGATAGGCAGCTGTCATAGCGCTTTTATCGTTATTATAAATAAAGTTTAGAGCGACCAAGATGGCCATAATTCCGAACCAGACACGAAAAGAGGGCGTATATTTATCTTCCCATTCCGGGGTACGTGCTGCTTTGAAGTAATCAACAGGTTTGCGAAACATTACACCTATCGTTTTCAGGGCGCGGATATTTAGGCCGAAAATATCTTCTAGTAGATTATCAAAGCCAATCTTATTTAGCTTAGGTTGGTTCTGGGAATGATTATCTGTCAAAATTCAGCCCTTCTATACAAAGAGTAGACCACAAAAAAACCGCTATGAAAACTCATAACGGTTTAATTGATCAAAGACGGCCAAGCCGTCTTTGGAAGTTTTAAAGTCTAAAGGTCTTTGAGACCAGCAGAGGGCTTGAACGTGGCGGAAGTTTTCGCTTTGCTCATCATCATCTTTCCTGTTGCCGGATTACGCATTTCCCGAGATGCGCGATGCTTGGCAATGAATTGTCCAAAGCCGGGCAGAGCCACGGTAGACTTGTCGCCTTTTTTCATTTCATTTGTCACAATTTCGCAGAATGCATTTACGAATTCCCCGGCTTGTGCTTGAGTTGTTCCGCAATGATCAGCCAGTGCGCCAACGAGTTCTTTCTTGTTCATCTTGGTCTCCCTAATAGATGTCGACTCGGTCACAGCGACGGAATCGTTAAGGGCTATCCTAAATAATTAAGTTAATGACGGGTTAAATAGTGCAGTTTTATGGGGGTTTAAGACAGTTTCACCAGCATTTTGCCCTGTTTATTCCCATCAAATAGCCTCAAGAAAGCTGCAGGAGCGTTTTCTATGCCCTCCAGCGTTGTTTCCTGACTTACTAGCTTACCTGTTGACATTAGTGGGCCGAGTTTTGCGATATATTCTGGAGCCAAATGCGCATGTTGCGAAACAATAAAGCCTTGTATTTTCAGTGATTTACCGACGATTTGAATAAGGTTGCTAGGGCCGGGCCTAGGCGTTTTATCATTGTAATTCGCAATCATCCCGCAAACGGCCATACGCCCGAAAGGGTTCATGACGTTTATGGCCGCTTCGAGGATATCACCGCCGACATTCTCAAAATACACATCAATGCCCTGCGGAGCGGCCTCCATAAGGGATTTTGTGAGGTTTTTCGAGGTTTTATAGTTCACAACAGCGTCTACACCGCGTGATTTCAGCCAATCGGCCTTAGAATCAGTCCCAGCGATTCCCACAACATAAGCCCCTTCAGCCTTAGCTAATTGACAAACGACCGAGCCGACAGCCCCTGCAGCGCCAGACACCAGAACCGTATCGCCGGCCTTGAATTTAGCCACGTCATAAAGCCCGGCATAAGCGGTGAGGCCCGGCATGCCGGCAACGCCCAGATAGGCTTGAATAGGGATTTGTGCCGTATCAATTTTACGCAGGCCTTCGGGCGTCATCTCGGCAACTGGGGCCGTGAAGGCGGTTCGCCATCCGCGCATAGACATAACATGGTCGCCAACTTTATAATCAGGATGGGCGCTGGCCGTAACCTCGCCGACAGCGCCGCCTGTCATCGCTTCGCCCAGCTGAAAGGGCGGCACATAGCTTTTCACATTGCGCATCCGTCCGCGCATATAGGGGTCAACGGACATGTAGTGATTGCGCACTGTAATCTCGCCGTCTTTCGGCGCGGGCAGGTCGCGTTCGACATGTTTAAATGTGGCTTCTGTTGGCAATCCTTCGGGATATTCGGTCAACTGTATTTCGGCGGCTTTTGTCATGTTTTTTCTCCTATTTGCCCTTGCCTAGCAGGGGCAGGGCGGGGTTAATAGGGCTATGAGTAAAAAGGTGAATCCGGTGCTGAAAATAGCCGTTATTGGGGCAGGAGTATTTGGCGGATATCATGCCAATAAATGCGCGGCTCATCCGCGGGTGGACTTCGTAGGCATTTATGATCCGGATATAGACCGCGCAAAAGTCCACGCCGACAAACACGGGGTTCAAGCCTTTGATAATTTTCAAGCCATGCTGGCAAAATGCCAAGCTGTTATTGTAGCCTCGCCTGCGGATACACACGGTTCGATGGCGTTGACCGCGCTTGAATTTGGGAAGCATTGCCTGATTGAAAAACCTGTCGCCTCGAGGCTGAAAGATGCAGCCAAAATTGTTCGGCTCGCGAAAGAGAAAAAGCTCATTGTGCAAACCGGGCATCAAGAACGCTTTGTCGCCAAAGCCATAGGTCTTGACCGTTTGCCGCAAAGCCCAAGCAAAATTATATCCCGCCGCATGAGTAAATATTCTGAGCGCGGAACGGACGTCTCTGTATCTCTTGATTTGATGACTCATGATTTAGACCTCGTGCTGATGTTAATGGAACAGCTGCCTTTTAAAGTTCGCGGAGACACCCGCACCGAAAGATCGGAATTTCCGGATTTTGCAAAAGGAGATCTCGTCTTTGAAAACGGCTCTGCGGCTTTGACGGCGAGCCGTCTGGAAGATGATTTCTCCCGCACCATGGAGATCACATATCCGAGCGGGGAGGTGCATATCGATTTTAATGCTAAGACACTTACGCACACTACGCCATTTGACTTGAATGAGAGTTTTGGTGATGACCCGTCGGCCAAAGATAGTCTCGGCGCGTCGAGTAACGCCTTTGTCCGAGCGGTGCTTGACGGCGCGCCTATTCCTGTGACAGCACAAGACGGATATAATGCGCTGAAATTGGCGCTCGCGATTGATGGGGAGATATCATGGGAAAACGACGCATAATAGGCGCAGTCGCGCTGGGGCTTGTCCTTTTTAGCGGAGCCTTTATTGCGATTAATTGGGATAATATTCAGCGCCTGCAGACAGTGAACACTTTGTTCGATGAAGACAAAATTGTTCATAATTTCTCCCATATGGATGAAGCTTTTCTGCATCAAAAACTCGATGCGTCTCCAGTGCCTTTCACGTTCCCCGTAGATATTCAGCCTTTGCCAGAAACGGTGACGGTCAATGGGCAGGAAAGGGACCTGCAAAAACTGCTCACCGATTTGGACACGACGGGACTTGTCATCCTCAGAGACGGAAAAATAATTTATGAGAATTATTCCAAAGGCACGGATCCAAATGATTTGCGGATCAGCTGGTCTGTCGCAAAATCCTTCATGTCCGGCCTTTACGGAAATGCGCTCGCCTCGGGCGCAGTGAAATCGCTGGATGACAAGGTCGAAGACTATGCGACTGAGCTGAAAGGCTCTGCCTATGAAGGGGCGACCATCCGAAATGTGCTCAACATGGCGAGCGGAATTACCTTTGATGAAAACTATATGGACCCCAAATCCGACATTAATGATATGGGCCGCATCCTGGGCCTGGGCGGGTCGATGGATGATTATGCCGCCGGACTTAAAGACAAAGATGTGCCCGCCGGCACGCGCTGGCAATATGTTTCCATTGACACTCATGTCGCGGCGATGGTGCTCCGCGCGGCGACAGGTAAAACTTTGCATGAGCTGTTCAACGAGACCTATTCTGCCAACCTCGGATTTGACCGCGCGCCTGTTTACATGACGGACGGAAAGAACGTCGCCTTCGCGCTGGGCGGGCTGAATTTGACCACCCGCGATTACGCTAAATTCGGACAGTTGTTCCTCCAAGGTGGTCAGTTTGGCGGCAAACAAGTTGTCCCCGCCGAGTGGGTAGCGGCCTCCACCGTCCACTCTGCCCCAACCATGAGCGACCGGGGCGTTGGCTATGGCTATCAATGGTGGATTCCCATGCCGCAAGAGGGCCCAAATAAAGGCGACTACACTGCGGCTGGGATTTACGGGCAATATATCTACGTCAATCCGGCCCGCGGAATCGTCATCGCTAAAAACGCCGCAGACCGCGAATTTGCCTACCCCCAAGACGGCTATGGCCATTCCATGAATGTGAATATGGACCTGTTCAGGAGCTTGGCAGAACAGCTGGGCGCTAAGAGCGATGGGTTGATCCCCGCCACGATAGATATGGACCTCGAAGACGGCATTAAAGTCGAATAATTTTCGCCCAAGCGTCATTGCCGACCGCTGCAAGGATGCGGCCGCCTTATGAGCGCAGGCGTGTGAAGCGGGCCTAAGTCGCGCGTTCATCTGCACGCTCCTGTTTGAGAGTATTGGCCTTCAACACCGCAGAGCTTGGCGTCTGCGCTCTCTCATCTTGAGGGGCCTCATCTTGCGAGACATCAGCGTCCTTCGAGACGGGCGCTGTTGCGCCCTCCTCAGGATGAGGTGGGGGCGATTGTGGCTTTGGCGTAGGTGCTTTTGCGCCCTCCTCAGGATGAGGGGTGGGAGTTTCAGGCTGTGGCATAGTGGCTTTAGATTTCTCCTCATCCTGAGATCGGAAGAGCGTCGTGTAGGGAAAGAGTG
>ENA-ORXM01000353-ORXM01000353.1-marine-metagenome-genome-assembly--contig:-NODE-353-length-86292-cov-13.870313_pt1 | contig 86292 bp, 61 predicted proteins | sample MGYA00237867_ERZ511480 | MGnify/ENA primary metagenome ERZ511480 (study PRJEB26309, sample SAMN06266103) | marine metagenome | isolation source: Algal blade | place: United Kingdom:Sidmouth, United...
CCTGTTGATGTATCATTAAAGCTAATGATATGTCTAATTATGCCTACTAACTATACTTATAACAAACATAAAAGGGGCCAGGGGCGAGCGATGCTTTATTTTTGACTGCCGATTTTCGATTAAAATGCATAATACAGACCTACGCTACAACCCTAGGCCAAGAATATGAGTTGATGTTCACTGGGGTACTAGCGTATAGCTAGTTCGGCTTGAAATAGCTTGACAATATTCTGATATATAAGCTGAGGTTTTGGGACAAAAAAATGGGCCTCATCAAGATGAGGCCCAATGAAAAGTAAGTTTTTATTCTATATCTTTTCTAGGTAGAGATATTAATATCTTCCACCTCCGCCCCCTCTAGGGCCTCTATTTTCTCTAGGCTGCGCTTGTTTGACAACGATGGTTCTTCCATCAAGGTCAGAATCGTTAAGTGAATCGATAGCAGAATTAGCTTCGCCATCATCAGCCATCTCAACGAATCCAAATCCCTTAGATCGTCCAGTGTCTCTGTCAAAAATGATTTTTACTGAATCTACAGCACCGAATTGCTCAAAAGCACTTCTTACGGTTCCTTCGTCAGTATTGTAGTCAAGTTTTGCTACAAAAATGTTCATGATAAAAATTAAAAAGATTAAAAAAGTACGATAACGCTGATAGTCAGAAAAAATCAAAACAACAGAGAAATCAATAATAATAAAATGTATAAGATCAACTATATGATCTATGTACACATAAAAATACGTGCATTTTATTTAAAAGGTTCCATTTTTCAACTTATTTCGATAACTATGTGCTCATTGATATATGAAGTACCTCAGTGTTCGTGACTAGACAGGCTCATATTGGTGATATGGGCTACAGCGACCAGCACGCCTCCCAGTGTGACGATTACAGCTTTACCCGTGGGAAAGAGGTGGTGAAAGCAGATTAAAGCTAGCCCCGTACAGGCAAAAATGAAAGGCAGTTTGTTCTTACCTGTCGTCAAATGTTTCTTAATGATACTCTGGTAGACGAAAATTAAAGTCAACCCTATGACAATAACTTCAAACCATATGCTGGACATCCAGGAATGTGCTCCTATGATGCCCATCGATAGCAATACAGGGAGCAAGGCACAGTGGATGGCACAGAGCAGAGAGGTGGTCGTACCCAATATGTCCATATTTTTAAAGGCCTTCATCATTTACTCTAAATGCAATTGTGTTGCAAAAATAAGAAAAAAGAGTGCATTTTGTATTTTTGAAGTATGAGTAACGACGCCGAAGCCCTTTTACAGTCGCTGAAACTGAGGAAAACACCTTTGCGCAAGAAGGTATTATCTAGATTTCTGGCTGCTCCGCATTCTGCCGTATCTACGATCACTCTGGAAGAGGATTTTGCTGATGCGGATAGAGTTACCTTGTACAGAACCCTGAAAACTTTTGAAAAGGACGGACTCATACACAGGGTTGTGGACGGGAGTCAGATAACTAAGTATGCCTTGTGTCATCAATGTGATCAGCATAAAGAGCAGGCAGAGCATGCGCATTTTCTATGTGATTCCTGTGGCCAAACTTTTTGCCTGGATGATCTTACTGAGGTGGACTTTAAATTGCCCGATGGATTCAGCATCGTCAAGACTACTTTGTCACTTTCTGGAAGTTGTAATCAGTGTGATTAAAAATGGTAGGATTCTTGCTTTTAATGCTAGTGAGAAACCCGGATAATGAAAAAAGTAATAACCTTAATTAGCACTGTCGTGCTATGTGCACTGGTCTCCACGCTAGCTGCGCAAGAAATGATCACACAAGTTTTCGATAATAGAGAAGAGTTCTTTCATATTTCCCGTCTGAGTGATGGAAACATAATGATCTCTGGACAGTCAAACGAGCTTGGCTCTAAATCTGATCTGGTAATGATCTCTGACCCTGCTGGAAGTGAGATAAAAAGAACAATCGTATGCGATACTTGTGCACTCGATGCTGTTATCTACAGCAGGGAAACGACTTCGGGTGATATTATTCACGTCAGAACAGATGGGGGAGTATATACCTCCGATCTAGAACTGACTGAGTCTACATTGAACTATAATATCGCTAGAGATGAGTTTGAAAGCATAGAAACTTATCAAGTCTTGCAGAATAATCATTTCATAATCATCGTGTCCTATGCTGTAAAAAACAATGTAAGAGGCTTGCTACATACTGTGGTTGATACCAGAAATAAGAATTTGATCAGTCAAAAATTCAATGTAACTTTTCCTGATATTGCCGGATCCATAGGTATAGATCTCTTTTCTGACCAAAGTGTCATAGATGGTTACAACGAGCAAGTCAATGGAATATCCAATGGTAATCTTTTAAGGTTAGACAGAGATAGAAGTGAAGTACTATGGTCAGTAGACCTGGATTTCGCTGATTTGACACTGGAAAATGCCCTGGTCTCTTGGGATGAGAACATCTATGCCGTCGGTAGGTTAGTGGACGTCAATAATCCTGATAGTTGGTTAGGACTACTCGTCAGTTATGATTCGGATGGCAACCACAGATTTACCAAGACATTTGAGCCTAGTGCTTCTAATAATAATATGTTTGAGTATGACAGTAAGAATTTCAAATATATAGAACAAGTAGGTATTGATCGATTCATCATCACTGGTTACCAAGGGGGCAGGCGTCAGGGCGAGACACTTACAGATGCCTTGGTCGTAGAGATCAATGGTCAAGGAGATGTGCTGAAAGAACATGTTCTACATATGGAGAATAGAAGTCTTTATGCTAACGATTTCCTTTTTGAAGAGCAAGAGATCGCCTATATAGGAAAGATATTCAATGGGAACTTGATCAGTGGATCTTTTATTAGTTTGCTGGATAAGTCGGTCCCTGTTAAAGACGAAGAATCTATTTCTTTTGGATTGGCACCGAATCCAGCTAAAACACAAATTTTAATCTCAGGAATGGAATCGATATCAGATTACGAGGTAACAATTACTGATATCAATGGGCGCCTTGTACTCCAAGTTGATAATCAGAGTACGATGCCTGTGCAGCAACTGGCAGAAGGTACTTACTTCTTGACAGTGCAGTTGGCGGAGGGTACTAGAAGTACAAGAAAGTTCATTAAGATAAAATAGTGGTAAGACGCCACCTTTGACTACGGAAACTCCTTATTTATGGGTTCTGGTTTTGAGAAAAGCCAGAACCTTTTTTATTGATTCATACTCGTAAGTCTTAAGTTAATTTATAAATGTCAGTAGGAGTCTGACACATTATGGCCTTGTCGCCTTTCATGGCGATAGGGTGCTTTATCAGATCAGGATTGTTCTGAAGAATATTCAACCACCCATGATTATCGAATTCTTTGCCTTTGATGTTGGCTTGATAATAAGGATGTGCTTTGTTCATCAGTTCCTTAGGATGCATTTTCAAGGACTTGAGTAATACTTCCCAGATAGTGGTGGTATTGTTAGTCTTGGCATGTTCCATAGTTCTGATTTTCTGACCAGTGGATTGGGCAAAGGCTATGGTCTTTCTGTCTGAGCTGGACTCGGAATTGTAGAAGATGAGTATCTCCCTCGGATGTGTCATCATGGACTATTATTTTGCTTTATAGTTAAATAAACAACTTAAACTTGGAACATATGCGAAGTTAACGAATATAAATATCATTTATTTGAATAATGAAAATTTCCTGAGATGATTGGCCTTTAATTAGAAAGTTGACTTTCAGATTCTTAAGCATTAATGCAAAGTGTTATATGTTTTTGACCATAGGTAAGATACAATATATTGCATATTGACATTTAGTCGTTCTAATATTTTTCTCTATCTTAAATTTTCATTCATTTATATCGAAACTCATCATTATCTAATCTTTAAATTTTGATCAATGGCGTTAACCACCAAAAACATCAGGAACATATGCCTCTTGGGGCATTCGGGTTCCGGTAAAACCACTTTTGCAGAAACCCTGTTATTCGAATCTGGAGCTATCAATAGAAGAGGGACAGTCGAGGCAGGGTCTACAGTTTCTGACTTTACCAATATTGAAAAAGAAAGAGGTAACTCCATATTCAGTACGCTGATGCATACCCACTGGAGAGGCAATAAGATTAATATCATAGATACACCAGGACTGGATGATTTCAATGGCGAAGTCATATCCTCTTTAAAGGTTGCAGATACTGCACTAGTGCTTGTCAATGCTGCTCAAGGTGTAGAGGTGGGTACGGAACTAGTATGGGATTATGTAGCCAGTTACAAGACCCCAGCCATATTCGTTGTCAACCAGATGGATCATGACAAAGCAGACTATGAAGTCGCTATGGATCAGATTACACAACGCTTCGGTTCCAATGTCCTGCCCATTCAATTTCCTGTCAATTCAGGTGTTGGGTTCTATAATATAGTGGATGCCCTACGAATGATCATGTACACGTTCCCAAAAGATGGCGGCAAACCAGAGAAAAGTCCCATTCCAGAAGAACATATTAAACGAGCTCAAGAAATGCACAACCTGCTGGTGGAAGCTGCTGCAGAAAATGATGAGACTTTAATGGAGAAATTTTTTGAAGCTGGTTCGCTCAATGAAAAAGAGCTAGCTGCCGGGCTGACGATCGCCTTATCTAATCAGCAGATCTATCCGGTTTTTTGCTGTTCGTCTCTGGCCAATATGGGTACAGGCAGAATCATGGGTTTTCTCAATGATATCGCTCCCAGCCCATCTGACCGTCCAGCTATCGCTCTGGAAACTGGAGGAGAATTGGATATCACAGAAACGGCACCCACAGCGGCATTTATCTATAAGAGCATGTCAGAACCACAAGTGGGGATGGTGTCCTATTTCAAAGTCTGTTCTGGAAAGTTGACCTCTGGTCTGGATGTGGTGAACCAAAGTAACCGAGGTGTGGAACGCATCAATCAAATCTTTGTCTCTCTAGGTAAGGCTAGAGTCGGTGTGGACCATCTGATAGCGGGTGACATCGGTGCCACGCTCAAGCTCAAGAATACACATACCAATGATACCCTCAGCGGCAAAGCCGGCGATTTTCAAATAGAGAAAATGCAATTTCCCCAACCCAAAATACGAGTGGCCATCAAGCCCCCGGGAAAGAATGACATGGAGAAACTGATGAAAGCCTTGCATCAAATAGAAGAGGAGGATCCTACCCTGAAAGTAGAATTATCTAAGACGCTGAAGCAAACCTTGTTGCATGGGCAGGGACAATTGCATCTGGATCTGATCAGGTACAGAATAGAAAAGGTCAATGGCATTGCGATGGAATTTGAAAAGCCAAAAATCCCTTATCGAGAAACCATCACCGCAGCTGCAGAAGAATCCTACAGGCACAAGAAACAGTCTGGAGGTTCTGGGCAATTCGCTGAAATATCCATGCGGATCGAGCCCTATACGGAAGGCATGGCAGACCCACCAGGGCTCAATGTCAGAAAGCGAGAGACCGAGGACTTACCGTGGGGTGGCAAGTTGGAGTTCTTATGGTGCATCGTAGGTGGTGCCATAGATGCCAAGTATATCAATGCCATCAAGAAAGGCATCATGAATAAAATGGAGGAAGGCCCTCTCACGGGGTCCCATTGTCTGGAAATCAGAGTCAGTATATATGATGGCAAGATGCACTCGGTGGATTCCAATGACATGGCTTTTATGATCGCGAGTAGTTATGCTTTCAAGAGTGCTTTTGAGAAGGCCAAGCCGCAATTAATGGAGCCCATATATGAAGTCGATATCTTGTGCAATGATGATTCCACTGGAGACATAATGGGGGATCTACAGACCAGAAGAGCTATCGTACAAGGCATGGATACTGACGGACACTATCAGAAGATAACGGCCAAGGTGCCGCTGGCGGAGATGTATAAGTATAATGAAAGCTTGCGGGCATTGAGCCAAGGTAGAGCTAAGTACACTAGAGCTTTCAGTTCTTATGATCCAGTGCCACAGGAACTGCAAAGACAATTAATAAAGCAAAATTCCGAAACAGCCGTCTTGGCTTAATTACAAATCAATCGCATTAGAAATGGAGTTTTCTCAATCAGAAATGGTCGATGAAGGCTCTTTTCTTTTAAAGAAATATTTCCTTGAGGCTAATTATGTATATTTCGCTGTTAATTGTCATAAATCAAACGAAATAGAAAAGAGAAAATGAAATTAGTAAGCATTTAAGTTATGTACTAAGGCATCGTCCATACTCAATCGGAATTCATCTTGATGCGAGAATGGACAGAGATCACAATACTAATAGACCAGCTGAAAATTTCTCTTTTGGAATTAGATTTTGTAGTTAAAATAATTCAGAGAACAGATTTTCAATATCAGATGATAAGAAAGGAATAAGAGCAAATCAGGGTCAGTCATTCAAGATTGAACTAGGTCTTTCAAGTCAAATGTCTCCAGTGAAATAGTTTCATGGGACTACAATAAGTAGCTATGAAATAATCAAAAAGGAAGGGCCACTAAAAATGAACAGGGACCATGCCCATCTAGCATCTTATATAGAAACAGCTGAAAAGTTGATTTAAGACATTGAAAGCCATTAATCCTTGTTTTGATTGTGAAAAGATGATAGCAGACAGCATCAAACTTTCAATTTGAAAATGGTGTTTGGCTTACTGAAAGTGTAGAATCTAAATATACGAGCAAGTCACATGATAAATGAACTCAAAATAAGTGAGTATTAATTATTCGTATAACAGTAGAAACATATGCCTCCTCTAAAAATCGCTTTTGATGCTAAGAGACTCTTCCATAATAGGGAAGGGCTAGGCGCCTATGCCAGGACTTTGGTACGAGACTTGAAGACCTTCCATCCTGAACATCATTATTTCCTCTGCACACCCAGCACTAGTGGTTATGACTATGCTCGTGAATTCCTCGATCAGTCACAATATCAGTTGATCATGCCCGAGGGTCGGAAATCGGCTTCGTTATGGAGAAGCAAGGGTGTATTGGCAGATCTGGAAAAGCATAAGATCGATGTGTATTGGGGCTTGAGCAATGAATTGCCTTTTGGTATGAACTCAATTGCATGCAAGTCTATAGTTACCATCCATGATCTATTATTCAAGACCTTCCCTCAGCAGTTCAGTCTAGCGGATCGTATTATTTATCAGAGGAAATTCAAGGCTGCCGTAGCTGCCTCAGATCTGATAGTGGTTCCTAGCCAGCATACGCAGAGGGATCTCAGCAAGTATTTCCCTAATGCCCAGGGTAAGCAAGTAGTGCTAGGGCAAGCTATTGCTCCAGTATATAGAGGAGTTGTTGCCTCAGTCGAGCAAAATGACGGAGAGGCATATTATCTCATTGTGGGAAGCATCAATGAGCGAAAGAACCTTCGGCTAGTGATAGAGGCCTGGGGCAACTTAAGTGATGGAGAGCGCTGTAGAGTTGTAGTTGTGGGTAGAGGGGCTCGATACATGAAGCAAATGCAGGAACTGATTGCAACGCTGGAGCTGGATAGGTGGTTTGAATTCAGGTCAGATGTCAATAATGCTAAATTAAAACAGTTGTATATAGGTGCAAGAGCTTTATTATTTCCCAGTCATTATGAAGGCTACGGCCGACCAATAGTGGAGGCTCTATCCTTAGAAATACCTGTTATCTGTGGAAATAATTCCTCGTTGCCAGAGGTTGTGGGCAAACATGGTATAATAATTGAATATCATAGACCAGAAGCATTTGGGGCAGCAATAGTGAAGATGAATCAAGAAGCAGTAAGAAAAAACCTCATGGTAGGTGTTAAAGAACATCTTACAAAATTCGACCCACAACAACTCAGTAATCAAGCGATCAGATTGATGTCTGACATAGTGGGTATTAACTAGAAGAATAGACAAGATCTTAAGTATAGTTCACTATATTTACCTTAGTCGATTAAGATAAATCCAGGTTTCATTCTCATTATCTTGGGGTGGTTTGCAAAATCACCCCTTTTTTTATGCCCTAACCTCTCACTACTACCCCTATTCTTAAGAAAGTCAATAATATTACACATTACGATTATTTTTATATATAGATATTTATAATGTGTATATTCGTCCTCTAAAGCGTCAAATAACCCCTCCCAAAGCACGCTAAAAAGAAGATTTATGACTCATTTCAATTCTCAACTCATCACCCCTTTGATGATTTTGCTATGGATTGCTGGTGCCTTACACCTGAATAGTCAGCCTTTGTGTGACATCAAGACAGATCCCAATGAGTCTTACCAGTCTAGAATATTGAAAGGTTCGACTATACAAAGCGGATCTACGCAGATAATGAATGTCGACCAATTACAGGGTCTGGACGATAGAGCTGCTTCTTTTCAGCTAGCAGCAAATAGCAGCTCTGATCTGATCAGAATTACTGATTTCGATGCTAGGCTTCCACTGGGATCACTATTGGCCGGTTACGAAATTAAAATAAAAGCTAAAGCTGATCTCGACGCAGTAGTAGAGGATGTGCAGGTCCGATTGCTAGATGCAACTGGCAATTTTGTAGGAGAGGATAAAAGAGGAAAATCGATTTATGGCAAGCCATGGTCTGTAGACCAATGGTCTTATGGCGCTGTTAATGATTTGTGGGATACTGATCTCTCCGCATCAGAAGTCAATTCAGCCAACTTTGGTGTTGCACTTCAATTTGCCAATACTGCTGATGAGCCTGTAGTTATAGCTATCGATCAGTTGGTTCTAAAAATATATTACTTCATGCCATTGGAGATTTGTGGTCATCCTTGCGTGGCCATTCTTACTACAGAGGATACTAGTGTGGTGGCTTACAATTGGGAGGCGTCTCCTGAGCTGGTGACAGAAATTGCGTTTGAACAACCTCATATCTTTAATATTTTTGCAGAGCAATCACCCTTTGGAAATTATTCAGTTTGCTTAGAGAAGGTTTATGATAATGGCACAACTGATCAGTGCTGTAGAGTCATCAGTTACAAGGATTGTACTTCCGGGAGCATAGGTGATTTTCTCTGGATGGATGATAATGTAAATGGTCAGCAAGACGTCGGTGAGTTAGGTGTGGAAGGTGTGACTGTACAGCTCTATTCTTCCAGTGAGCAATTAGTGGATGAAATGACAACTGATGTTAATGGCCGTTATGAGTTTGCGGCAGTTTTTCCAGGTGACTATTTCCTAATGGTCAAGACACCTAAATTACAACCGACTGTGGCAATGACTGTCATGAATTCAGAAATGAATTCTGATTTTACGCATCTCTATGCACCTGGTTCCACAGGTACTATAACTGTAGAGCCCGGGGTTGCAGCAATGGGAATTGATTTTGGTTTTGTTGAGTATGGAAAAACCTGTGGACAGGTTTATATAGATAAGAATCTAGATGGTTCTTATGAAGCGGGAATCGATGAATCAATCGAAGATGTACTTGTCAAATTAATGGATGAGCAGGCTAATATAATTGCCAGAACAAGGACAGAAGCAGACGGTACCTACTGCTTTGTGGATGTATACCCGGGTACTTATGAAATAACCTTTGATGTCGATAATGAATTTCTAGTCAACGAAGCCCCACAGAGCTTTTTTGTAGGTAGTGGGTCTGAGGTCATGGGTAATAATTTAGGTCTCTTCAGGACAGGGTCGGTAGGTGATTTTCTATGGGATGATCTCAATAGAAATGGATTGCAAGATGACGGAGAGCCAGGAATTGGAGGGGTGGAGATCATACTTTCGACTTGTGCTGGAGTAGAACAAGAAAGAATTATAACCGATGCTAGTGGCCGATATTTTTTCTCTGGTTTGATACCTGGGACTTACAATATTTGTGTGGCGGATATACCTGAGGGTTACTATACCACAGTAGCTATGGTCGATGATGAAAATGGGTCTGATCTTGTAGGCGGCGGAAGCTGTACGCGTTGTATAACAGTGGAAGAGAATCAGGAATTGTCTTCAGTGGATTTAGGAATTACAATAGGTCGTGGAGATATAGGTAGCTATGTGTGGGTGGATGAGAATAGTAATGGACTACGAGAGGGCAGTGAGAATGGATTAGGAGGAGTGATCATTTCCTTGTATGATTGTAAAGGAGAGATAGTGCAGACCATGGAGACGGATGTCGAGGGTCGTTATGTATTCAGTGGAGTGGAAACGGGTGATTACAACCTCTGTCTATCAGGAGTGGACAATAGATACACTATTACTTCAGATTTGATTTCTGGATCTTGCAGTGCTTGTTTCTCAGTCGGCAATGAAGACTTGTTAGACTATGATTTCTCCGTAGAACTGAGTACTGCAGACTTGAGAACTGTCGTGTGGTTAGATAATAATCAGAATGGTATCCAGGAAGATAATGAGCCAGGTCTCAGCTCGCTATCAGTGCAACTGCTTACCTGTAACGGTGTGAATGTACGTGACGATTTTTCTAATGCTGCAGGGCAAGCGATTTTCACAGATTTGGTGGCAGATACATATTATGTGACCACGGAGTTGCCAGAGGGTTTGGAGTTGTCACAAGCAGCTAGCGCTGTGACCCAAGATAACATTAGTATAACGACTACTTGTGCTCAACTGTCTGGTATAGATCTAACCTTGGAAATTCCACTCGTTAGAAAATCAGAATCAATAGTGGGTAATTTTATTTACCAGGATGATAATGGAAATGGTTTATTGGACAATGGGGAATTAGGTAAAAGTGGGGTGGCAGTAACTTTAAATACCTGCTCAGGACAATTTGTTGCAGAGACAGTTACAGATGATTTTGGTAGCTATTCCTTTAGCGATTTGCCTGCGAGCAATTACGAGGTCTGTCTAGGGCTAGGTGTTACAGAATTTATTTCTTCAGTTTCAAATGGTAGCGGTTGTTCCAGTTGCTTTGCAGTGGATGGTTATAGTGCTTATCAGGACTTGGATTTTGGAATAGCATTAGAAAGAGTAGAGCTCGGGGCAGAAATCTATATTGATGATAATGATGATGGCATAAGAAATGCAGGAGAGCTAGGTCTGGATATGGCTGAGATTGAGTTGATGGGGTGTAGTGGTGACTTGATAGCACGGGCATCATCAGTAATGGGTATGGTAATTTTCCAAGATCAAAACCCAGGCAATTATTATGCGAAAGTCACCTTGCCGGCTGGCTACGAGTTTGTAAATGGGCTAGGTTCAATAACCGATCAGAATGGTCCTGGAACGACGGCTTGCGTAGCAGTATCAGATCTACAACTATGGTCCATTCCAGTTAAAGCTATCGTAGTGCCTATAGGTAGCATAGGGAATCTAGTGTGGCTGGATGAAAACGCTAACGGCCTTTTCGATAGCGGCGATGATATAGGACTATCTGATGTCAGCGTGAGCTTAGAAGATTGCAATGGCAATTTAGTATCGAGTACTGTTACAGATGAAAATGGATTATATCTTTTTGATAATTTGGGCTTAGGTCAATATAATATATGCGTAGAAGCACCTGAAGATTTATTGTTTTCATCCTCACTGATAACTAATGGAAGTTGTACTGCCTGTATAGATTTAAATCAGCAGGCTATAAGATATGATATTGATATCAGTCTGATAGAAGAAATAGTGCCTCCGCCACCCACTGAGGAGAGGGTAGAATTATGTGTAGTAGTCTATGAAGATGTGAACGAGAATCTAGTGCAGGATGCAGGTGAAATAAGTCTGCAAGCCGTAATGGATGTTTTGGATTGTAATGGAATTTTTCTTACGACTTTGGAAGAGACAACATCAGGATACTGTATAGAAGAACTGGAAATAGGTTTTTATGAATTCAGCTTGAATCATAATTCTGACTTCATTTATCCTAACGGTGGTATTTTTGATATGAACGGCAGTACGACTTGTCTATCGATCGATAGTGATCTGATTCTGGAAGTCCCGCTACAACCTGCTCCAGTAGTCGATCTGACTACGACTATTTCCGTGATGTTATATCAAGATCTGGATGAGGACGAAACATTCAGCAGTGGAGATGAGCATCCGTATCTGGCAGAGGTGCAGTTAATGGATTGTGCTGGCAATTTAGTACAGACGGCATTGACGAATCTTGTAGGTGAGTTGACTTTCAATATGGTGGACCCGGGAGATTACTTTCTTGCTTTTCCTGAGTTGGCAGGATATGAAATTCTATTAAATAATAATGGCACGACCGCATTTGGACCTGGAACTACAGACTGCTTTGCAGTTGCAGGCATTCCTCTGAATTTTGAGACGAGGTATCAAGCTTTGCCAGTAATAGATCCGACAACGACAATTTCTGTTTTACTCTATCATGATCTGGATGAAGACGAGACATTCAGTAATGGGGATGAGCACCCCTTTCTTGCTGAAGTGCTGTTGATGGATTGCGCTGGCAATTTAGTACAGACAATGTTGACTGATTTAGTAGGTGATTTGACTTTCAGTAATGTACAGCCAGGAGATTACTATCTTGCATATCCAGACTTATCGGGATATGAGATTTCATTAGATAATAATGGGACGGCAGTGTACGGACCTGGAACAACAGATTGTTTTACAGTTGCTGGTATTCCTCTAGACTTTGAGGTGGGGTATCAACCGCTGCCAGTTACTGGTACTCCAGGGGAAGGTTCTGTGACTGGGATAGTTTGGAATGATCTGGATAGGAATAGTCTATTAGATAATAATGACTTGGGGTTTTCTGATGTGGTAGTCAGACTTTTTGAAACTACCAATATGACCTTAGTAGAAGAAACCACGACTAATGATCAAGGGTTGTACTTATTTCAGGACATAGCTGTCGGTAACTACATTATATTTTTTGAGGAGCCGTTCGGTTATGGTTTTTCTGAGTACCAAGCGGGTGGATTGTTTTCGGATATAGATTCTGAAGTTGCTGACCCTGCTGGCTGGACTCTGGCGTTCCAATTAGAAAAAGATATTTTGAAACTTTCGGTCAATGCTGGACTGTTTCAGCAAATCATACCGGGAGGGACAGCAATCATTTCAGGACTGACTTGGCTGGATGCAGATGCAAATGGAATATTAGAGATGGATGAACCTGCCCAGAGTAATGTAAGTGTTTCCCTATATGATGATACTGATGAATTGTTATCCGTTACAATGACTGATGATACAGGAGCCTATGAGTTTGCAAATTTACGAGCGGGTTCTTATTATTTGGAATTTGGATTCGTGGCTGACTATGTGTTTACGATAGCCAATGCACAAATGGGTTCCACAATGGATTCTGATGTCGATGAAATGACTGGTCGTTCCAGTGTCTATCAACTTGTCGATGGCCAGAATCTAGAAGGTATCAATGCGGGATATAAAATTGGCCCGCAAGAAGCGGGATCTATAATTGGTGTAGTCTGGAACGATGCTAACGGTAATGGAAAAATAGGAGTCAATGAAGTGGGGCTGCAAGGAGTATTAATTGCATTATACGATGAAGAGGATATTATAGTCGCAAGTACAAGCAGTGGCCCTGATGGTACTTATTCATTTGAGAATTTATCAGCTGGTAATTATTACTTGGAGTTCAGTAGTGTGACAGATTTCAGCTTTACGGTGGCTAACGCTGCACCTGGCACTCGATGGGATTCAGATGCGAACCCTGGTTCTGGTCAGACAGCAATAATAGTCTTGGAGGCAGGAGAAAAAGTGGAAGGTATCAATGCAGGTTATATGTCGATTGCCTTGACAGGCACTGCATCGATCACTGGACAGACTTGGATAGATGATAATGAAAATGGACTTTTGGATATAGCTGAGGCAGCATTGTCAGGTGTTCTGATTGAGCTTTTCGATGCTCAAGACATTCTTTTGGGTACGCAAGAATCCTTCAGTGATGGAACCTACTTGTTTGATGGATTATTTCCAGGAAATTATTATCTAAAGTTCAATTCTGTAAACGGTTACGAGTATACTATTGCCAAAGCAGCGGTAGGTACGATTTACGATTCTGATGTAAATGAATCCACAGGGGAAACAAGGCTCTATCAATTAGCCAATAACCAGAATCTGCAAGGAATCAATGCTGGATACCGACTGGAAAAAATAAGGACTGCTTCTATTAGTGGAAAGGCATGGCTAGATCAAAATGAAAATGGACTGCTAGGAGTGAGTGAAGCAGGTCTCGAAAATGTATCTGTGGAACTGTATGACACGAATGGTAACTTGCTGGAAGAGGTAACAACGGATAGTAACGGTGATTATAGCTTTACAGTATTACCAGCCGCGAACTATTATTTAAAATTCAATTCTGTAAACGGTTACGAGTACACTATTGCCAAAGCAGCGGTAGGTACAATTTATGATTCTGATGTAAATGAATCCACTGGAGAGACAAGAATTTACGCCTTATCAGATGATCAAGCGTTAGAAGGTATCAATGCTGGTTATCGTGTACCCAAAATAAGAACTGCCAGTATAGAAGGATTGGTATGGGAGGACAGTAATCAAAATGGCTTGCTGGGTGTAGCGGAAAGTGGGATAGCAGATGTGTCGATACAATTGTACGATAGCAATGACAATGTCATATCATCATCTAATTCTGATACGGATGGAAGATACACATTCGCTAGTCTGGCTGCTGGAAGTTATTACTTGGAATTCGGGTCTGTTACAGGATATGTATACACAACTGCTAATGCTGCAGTAGGTTCTGTGTATGATTCAGATGTAGATGAATCCACAGGACAGACTAAGTTATATCAGTTAGAAGATGATCAAGTGCTAGCAGGCATCAATGCTGGTTATGCGACAGAGAACAATGAATTTGCAAGCATCACTGGAAGGACATGGAATGATGAGAATGAGAATGGCATACTGGATAATGGAGAGACTTCGATGCGTGGAGTAGAGGTGACATTGTTCGATGAAGCAGATGTGGAAATTGATTCTAGAACGACTAATGCTTCAGGGGTCTATTTGTTTGAAGACTTGACTGCGGGCAATTTTTATTTATTGTTTTCTGAAGTAACGGACTTCGAATATACGACTGCTAAGGCTGCGGTAGGAACTACTACAGATTCTGATGTGGACGAGGAGACAGGACTGACTAGAATTTATCCATTGACTAACGGCCAAACTTTAGTGGGTATAAATGCAGGCTATAAAGAATCACAGGTTCAGAACGAAACTTATGATCTCAGTGGTTTTGCCTGGGAAGATTTGAATGGGAATGGCATTAGAGAAATAGAAGAGGAAAGAACAGCCGATATTAGAGTCAAATTATTGGATGATGCTGGGGCTATTGTACTGGAAATGATGACAGATAGTGACGGAACTTACTCATTCAGAGGTTTAGATACTGGCTCTTATCAAGTAGAATTTATGGTGCCACTGGATAGTGAGATCACTTTAAATAATCAAGGAACTGACACAGAGTTGGATTCAGACGTAAGGGCTGGAGCCGTTACAGAAATCATGGATCTAACTGCTGATGTAAGTGGCGTAAACCTTGGATATTATTACCCTGGTGTTCTGACTGGATGGGTATGGTTAGATTATAACAACAATGGCATTCAAGATACACAAGAGCCAGGGACTAATAATTATATCATCAATTTGTATGAAGGTAACGGCAATTTCTTAGAAAGAGCCTTTACAAACTTTAATGATGTCGGGGAGCAAGGATATTATATTTTCAGAAATTTGACACCAGGTGATTATTACATTCAAGTTTTTTCACAGCAAGGTGTCAGTTATGCTCCTGCAAATGCCACTGATGATGAAATGGATAGTGACATCACAGGAAAGAATGGCCCAGGTACTTCAGATATAATCCAGCTGGAATCCAGATCATTCATTGACAAAATCGATATCGGATTAATCCTGGAACCAGCTACCATAGGAGACCGATTATGGTTGGATGTTAATGCTGATGGTGTTCAAGATGCTGGTGAGCTCGGATTGAATGGGATCACAGTAGGTTTATATAATATAAATGACGAGTTGGTTGCCGAGACAATCACAAGTGCTGATGAAGGAGAGGATGGGTTTTATTCATTTGAAGAAATGTATCCTACAGAATATTATGTGAAATTTGAGTTGACAGAAGAGTATGTGATATCACCATCTGATATCGGGGGAGATGATTCTGCCGATTCTGATATCAATAACTCCAATGGTTATGGAACAACCAGTATCTTCCTGTTGTCACCTGGAGAGACTGATTTTGATGTTGACGGAGGTGTATATGTGGAGCTATTCTTAGGTGATCGTGTATGGCATGATAGAAATCTAGATGGTATACAAGACGCAAATGAACCTGGTGTAAGAGATGTAAAAGTGGATTTATATAGAGTCACAAATGGTGTGGACTTATTCATAGCTTCTACCAGAACAGACGGCTTAGGGTTCTACACTTTCAATGACCTTATAAATAGTGATTATTATATCATAGCTACACCTGCATCAGATTTTGAGTTCACGGAATTCCAAGTGGGTTCAGATTCTGATAAGGATAGTGATGTAAGTAATACTGGTGTAAGTAACCTTTTCACCATCAGAAATAACGTTTCTATAGATGACATAGATATAGGTCTTGTGCGACCTGCTAATCAGATAGCTGGACATATATGGGATGACTTGGACAAGGATGGTGTATTCAATACAGGAGAGCCGTTTCTAGAGGGCATCACTGTCTGGCTGATGAGTGATCAAGATCAATTACTCAGCGAGATGAAAACGGCGACAGGTGGACGCTATGTTTTTGATGATTTGGCAGATGGTAGTTATTATGTAATGGTTGTACCTCCGAGTGGATTTGATATTACAACAATGGACTCTGGTGGAGATGATATGCTTGATTCAGATTTCAATGCAAGTGGGGTAACAGCTTTTTATGATTTGGTTGGTGGCACAGTAGAGCGCCATGTTGATTTAGGACTGGTCACAGGCGGAGAACCATTGACGACAGTTTATCCGAATCCGGCGATGGGAGGATCAATCAATTTGAAGACAAGAATCCATGAGCCGGGATCGATGACTAGAGTAACGATAATCGATGCCTCAGGATCTGTCGTTTCTACGGTAGAATTGCAGTCGGAATACATAGAAGGCTCATTGGAAGAGCAATTGGATATTATAGATCTCCCAGCTGGTCTTTACGCAATAAAGTTAACTGCTGGACGAAGCGCAGACTTCTTGAAATTCATCAAGATAGAATGATAAAGAAACTACACTATACAAAGTATAATAAGAGAAAGGTTTTAATCTAAGAAAGTTGAGAGAGGGTCAGGACTTCGGTCCTGACTTTTTTTATGTCTTGCCCTCAGAATCAAATGAAATATTTTCTACGACTTCCAGCCCATACCCTATGAGTCCTACGCGTTTCCTTGGGTTATTTGTGAGAAGTCTGAGCTTTGAGACACCTAACTCATTGAGAATCTGTGCACCGATGCCCAAATCTCTCTGATCTGTACTCTGAGTTCTCGTCGGAAATAATTTTTGATCATTACCAGTTTCCTGCATCTTCTTAATCGCATTGAGAGAGGCGAGTACTGGGTCATCATCATCCTTCTGTCTGAGATAGATCAAAACGCCTTTGCCTTCTTGTTCTATTTTTTGCAAGGTTCTATGTAACTGCACTCCGTAGCCGTGAAGCAATGCGCCGAGTATATCCATGGTGTTTGTTGAGGAATGCACTCTGGTGAGGATGGGTTCGTTTTCGGCCCAGGTCCCTTTCTTTATTGCCAGATGTGTTATGCCACTACTGGTTTCATTGAAAGCAATTATCTCAAAATCACCATATTGAGTATCTATATTGACTCGAGTCATCTCCTTGATCAGTCTCTCGTTTTTCATACGGTAAGCAACCAGATCCTTGATGGAAATTATTTTCAGCTCGTGTTCTTTTGCAATGTCCATCAATTGTGGGAGCCGCGCCATCGTACCATCAGCATTCAGTATTTCCACTAAGGTGCCAGCTGGATAGAAGCCAGCCATTCTGGCAAGATCCACAGCTGCTTCAGTATGGCCAGTTCTTCTCAGAACACCTCCATCCTCTGCTATAAGTGGGAAGATATGACCTGGTCTGGCAAAATCAGTGGACTTGGTTTCAGAATTGACCATAGCCATGATGCCAGTGGACCTATCATAAGCCGATATTCCTGTAGAGCAGCCTTGCCCTATCAGGTCAATGGATACGGTAAAGGCGGTTTCATGCAAAGCCGTATTGCTGCTGACCATTTTATTGAGGTCTAGCTCCGCTGCTCTTTCTTGTGTTACAGGTGTGCATATGAGGCCTCTTCCGTAAGTGGCCATGAAATTGATGATTTCAGGTGTCACTTTTTCTGCTGCACATATAAAATCCCCTTCATTCTCTCTGTCCTCATCATCCACAACAATGATCACCTTACCGGTTCTGATGTCTAGCAGTGCTTCCTCTATAGTGTTGAGCTGAAATTCCTTCATATCCTTGTTTTTCATATGTTCGGATGTCAAATTAGTCTGTTTTAAGGAGCTCAATTCAGGTTTCATACTGTTAAGGTTTTGATATTCTATGAACACTAGGCAGGTCCTTAAGGTTTTGCCGACCATAAGAATATATATTTGCTGCCAATTAGTTATTTAAAAACGTACCTATTATGAAAAATTTCAAGGTTTTAATGGCTTTTGGTGCTCTACTTATGCTCAGTCTAGCTTTCCTGCCTGGCTGTGGGGAAGATGAAGATGGCACTGGAGGTGGAACCACTACAGTTGCTGGTTGTACTGATTCAGAAGCCAATAATTATGACGCAGCAGCCAACAGTGACGATGGAAGCTGTTCTTATGACAGAGACCCATTCCTAGGGGAATACCTGGGTGCTTTTACTTGTGATGACCCTATTTTGGCTCCTACTTTGAATAGTGACAGCCTCAATTTTGAAGTAAAAGTGCCAGTGGACGATCAAGACAAGAGTAAGGTATTCTTCACTTTGTTTATCGATGGTTTTCCCGTAGATCTGGAAAGTACAGTAATGGGTAACATCTTAACTATGAGTGATACAGTCCGCGACTTTGTGATACCTGATGTTGATCTACCTGTTTTAGGTCCGACTACGGTTACCGCAGATGTCATAGGAAATGGGTCCGCAATGGTTGTGGGAGATGAGGTTAATGGTAGCATTGACTTAGAAATGAACATATCGGATCCATCTTTTCCAGGCGTTCCGTTGGATTTTGCAGATAACTGTATACTCTTCGGAAAAAGAAAATAGCTTTAATAGATCTAACGAGTTTTTGGCGAAAGCCTTATATTTGCGCTCGCTTCCTAAAGCAGGTCCGTTAGCTCAACTGGATAGAGCAGCTGCCTTCTAAGCAGCAGGTTCCAGGTTCGAGTCCTGGACGGATCACAAATATAAAGCATAACATACAGATAATCAGTGTGTTATGCTTTTTTATTTCATATAGGTACAACATATGGTACAACATTTCAAATCAGTGATGGCTATAGTTTCAGTGCAGTATCAAATGCTTTGGTCAAGTTAAGGGTAGGACTATTACCTGTATCGAAAAAACGATTTAAATCAACTACCCAATTTGTCCTAACAGGTAAATGAGGTTGCCTAATAAATTCGAATGCCTTCATAAAGCCATTTGTTCCATTAACAGAATTGAAATTATCATTAAAATCATATTCCTGACGTACTAAACTATGACCAAATCTATATGCCGCAACTGAGAATTCAACAGGCATAACAAAAGGTCTCCGTCTGAAAAACCTCTGTCTATTTATTGATTTATCTACTTCAGTGGATAATGCTATCCGCTTTAGGAAATCATGCAGTACTATCCACTGATAATGGTCCACAACAATTTGTCTTGATCTATCAAATAACTCTTGATCTGGAACTGATCCCTTTAAACTGTCGACAACTTTGTTGTGAAACTTAAGAAAGCTATGATGGATCTGTGATACAAATAGGTTCTCATTGTTACGTGGATCACCAATTATTGCGGTGTTGTTTGAAGTACGTGGTACATCAAAATCTGATCTTACTATGTGATTACCATTACTATTTCTGGGTCCCCCTGGGCCATTGCTAGGAGATAGATTTGAACCAATCAACAACTTAATACCGTCTTCTTGAGGATCTCCAGAATTATTCACGTACAAGAATGGATCTACACTAGGCCCATTACCATACACAGAATCTAGATCCAATAGTGGTGTCCTGAAATTATTGAGCTCCTCCACTTCTCTGGCTGAATGATCTTTATTTATATCAGAGAATGGGTCTAAAGTTATATCATGATCTATGAATTGTCCAAGGTAAGTGTATCCTGCTGGGATAGATGTATCCGCAGTATTGGGTTTAGATCCCATTTGTGTCCCTAAGTCTTCTAACCTTGATCTATTGGCAGGTGTATAACTGATGGTCTTTCCTCTCCTTCGAGCTATAAATGGGAACATGAAACCAAAAGTATCCGTACAGTGCGCTAAATAAGATTTTGAAAACCATTTTTTAGAAAGGTGATAACCGTGTCCAAATTTTTTCATTGTTAATGTATTTTATACTATGAAAACAAGTTTATTCTTAATATGGCATTCTTCTACATTCATTCTATGTTAGTATTTTCCAATGTATTTGTAAGGAAGAAAATCGTAGAACGCCAGTTTGTCTTTCTAGTGAGTCTATAAATAAGAAGAAAAAATTAGTCTCTATGAAACATATGAACTAGATTGAGTATAAATACGTATAACTTAAGAGAAAGTACTGAACCAGTGAAGTGAGCCGAAAAACCTATAATCGTTAGAGTGAAGTCATTATGAGGCAACTGAGTCTCTTGGCCACAATACATCTATGCCTATATTTTTATAATTCGTCTAACGATATTTCTTTTTTTATAATTGCTAATCACTAAAACATATACACCAACTGGATAGGCAGTTAGATCAATAATATCAGATGTCTTGCCCAGGCTTATTTCATTGCCATCTACATTGTATAACCTGAAGTCAAAAAATATATTATTAGGATATACAATCTTGACAAATCCTCTTGTAGGATTAGGGAAAACGGTGATTTCATCTATACTCTGATCACTTACAGCATCAGTCATATCTGCTCCATCACAATCCTCATCAATTCCATTATTAGGCATTTCCTCGGCACTAGGATTAATCAATGAATCAGTATCATCACAATCCTCATTATTCTCCACATAACCCAAAAGAAGAGCACAGTTGGTTACAGAATCCAATGCTGAGCCATACCCATCTCCATCGCTATCCACATAGCCTATAATCAGTGGTAGTCCTTCATCTATTTCACTATTGCAATTGTTATCCAGACCATCGCACAGCTCTACAGCTGTAGGATTAATCAACGGGTCGTTGTCATTACAATCATCAGCTAACCCATAGCCATCACCATCGAGATCATCATCCAGAGTAGCTGGATTGCAGTCATCATCCAGTCCATTATAGACTACCTCGCTGGCTGCAGGATTAATATCAGGATCACTGTCATCGCAATCCGTATTACCTTGCACATACCCAGGCAACATAGCACAGTGAGAAACTGAATCAAGGCTAGATCCGAATCCATCTCCATCACTATCAGCATAGCCCACTATAATTGCCAAGCCTTCATCGATTTCATTATTACAGTTGTTATCCATGCTATCGCATAACTCTACAGCAGTAGGATTCACCAGTGGATTACCATCATCACAATCCTCAGCAAGTAAAAATCCATCTCCATCCAGATCATCATCAGGTGTCGTCGGATCACAATCATCATCCTTCCCATTGTATGGCCCTTCTGTCTGGCCAGGATACACAGTAGGATCAGTATCATCACAATCATCAAAAGTCAAAACATACCCGCTCGGATGAGAGCAATCGACTACGGAAGGATCAGGCACACCGTAGCCATCTCCATCACCATCAAAATAATATCTGACAACAGCAATACCTTCGTCTACTAGTCCATCACAGTTGTCATCTATTCCATTACATAACTCTTCGGCTCCTGGAAAAACACTTGAGTCAGAATCATTACAATCTTCAGCAACAGGAAACCCATCTCCGTCACTATCCACGAATACACAGTCAGGATAACCATCTGCGCAGTTACCCAGTTCTACTCTGGTAAATTCTTCAAAAACTGGTGGCTCATAGTTATAGCCAAAAGGTGGTTGCCATATACCAAAGAACATTGTTCCATGTCTATTACCTTCACAATCATATATTACACCGCCTATATAATCTACAGGTGCACTATTTTCTACGACCATAATAAAGGTCTGAGTTCCTCTTGTCAAGCTATGTACCTCAATGTTTGTTGTAGGTGACAGGCATTTATCAGCCAGATTTGCCAAGGTGTCTATTAGCCATTGTTCACAAAATATATCCAAGAGTGGATCTGGACACGTACTGATAGGCAAGGTAACGCCGATGCAGTCACACGAACTGGTCACATAATCATTTTCCGTTGTAGTATCTCCATCATCACAAGCATCAAGATGATTCAACATCAGATCAGGGCAATCGTACTCAGGCACGCCCATACAAATGCAATTGGCGTTGACGATATCATTGTCTGTAGAAGCATCGCCATCATCGCAAGCATCGCCTATATCAGACATCAAGCCAGGGCAGTCAAATATTTCTTCACCCAGACATTCACAATTGTCCGTCACCACATCATTTTCTGTTTCAGGATTTCCATCATCACAAGCATCTCCTATATCAGCCACTATGCTAGGGCAATCAAACGTTGAAGGCAGACATTCTGGATAGCCGTCATCACAGTTACCTAGATATCTGACAGGAACATATCCTGCCAATGAATCAGGTCGATGAACGAAAAAAGTATCCATCTCCTCTACTCTATCATATGAGTATCCAGCTATACTACCATCACAATTGTAATATTGACTTCTAAAATGATTACCATCCCTGTACATAGTCAATCTTACTAATTGTATATTATCTTTTTCAACAATTTCCATTTCACCAGATTCCCTTTCACTGCAATTATACCACCCATAATCATTGAGGAGGTATTGAACCCACTCTTCACAAAAGATGTCATCTGATATCAGGGAACAATTTGTAGGAGTGAATTCCTGAAACTCTCTACATGGTGCTACTTCATCCACTCTGAATCTTGGAAAATTAGGGAAGCCACCCAAAGCTGACACTTCCGGCAAGAAGATGTCGTACAACTCGAATTCACAGGCAGGAAAGCGTTCATTGGGTTTATTGATTGTACTAAGAAAGAAGGAACTACTAGAAGCTCTTACATATATACTACAATCGGGGCCAAGTCGCATAAAAGCAAAGTTGTCAAATCTGTATTCTGGGTTATGTTCATCTATGACTTGTAGATTGTCAAAAGACAACATCTCACTCCAGTTGAATTGAAATATCTTGCGATGATCACATAGATACAAAAAATTGGAGTTGGGCGAAAACTCCACGGATCCATTCGAGATCAAGCCAGCAGCATATTGCGGCCATTCCATATGTCTAAGATTAGAAAAGAGGCCAGTAGCCCTATCAAAGTCGTAGAGTTGCAGTCCATCAGGCATATATAGATGAGCATAGCGTTTGCCATCCGGAGAAAATCTGGACTGACCAAAACCCGAAGGTGGTGCAGATCGTAAACTATCTGTTGCAGGTCCTATGCTTTGGGTTCCTATATGCCTAATGCCATTTTCATCTATCAGAAATCGTTCAAAACCATAGTCAGGGTAAGTGGGAAGGGTCACCCACCAGTCATTTCCATTGCTATGATTGATTGCAGTCAGGTGCGAGTAGTGTAGTTCACCTTTGAATAAAAGTTCATTCTTGATAGTGACAGCGCCCTTGCCGTCATCCAATGTCATATCCACATAACTATACCAAAGTTCATTATAAATATAGTTTGTTGCTCCTTGATTGTTTACAACGTCAAATGGATGATGCACGATATAGTATCCATCAGCATTTCCAGGATCAGGAAGGATACTGATATCTTGTTTGCTAGGATGTCCTCTACAAGGATTCCATTCATAATAGGACATCACATTCAAGGAATCACCATTGGCCATGATCTCATGCTCTCTATTGAATACAGAACAACCATTACTATAAAATAAAAGATCCCCATCCAGTGTTGAAATACTAGCATTAGCACTCAACCAGTTTCTGTGATGCTGACGTAGCTTGGGCTGCATAGGATCTTGTGTAAAGTCCATCTCATAGCCCCTGAATTGCCAGTTATAGTCACGCTTGTTTTGCGAAGTGAGGAATAGGGGAACTGCAATGATGAAAAGAATAATCTTTGAAAGCATAGCTAAGCACTATTTAGTCTATTAAATCAGAATAGTATAAAAATAGAGGGGTCGGAGCGACCCCTCTATTAAAGTATTACATTATCGCGTTATGATCAATTTTTCACTGATTGTCTCTCCATCTTCCCAAGTTACTGATAATAGGTATATACCACTAGGGACAGCAGATACGTCAATTGTATTCTGACCTTTGTTCAAATTACCTTGTATGGCAATTTCTCCAGTTGTTCTTACTAAATCTAGCCGAGCATTTACTCCACTATTTTCAATCACCACCATAGAAGACGCAGGATTAGGATAAACCTTAACTAGATTTTCAACTACTGAATGCTTTGATTCTCTTAATTCAACTGCATCACAAGTATTATCAAAAGGAATTACTTCATAACTGATAGCAGAAACAAGTCCTGATGCCCAGTGCACCACATCACCATAGTCTTTAGGACATAAGTTAGCTACAGAGGTCAATTCAGGAAGATCCTCTTCTGTCAGATTATCTGACAAATAATCTAAGATATCACCATATACCGCAGTCCATATTTGAGCTGTACTGTTATTAGCTTCTAAAGATCCCAACTCTTGCTTCTGTTGTGCAACTAACTGGTCTAGAACGAGGGCATTGCCTTCCTTAATAGTTTTTCGCTGCTCAAGAATTCCATCATCAAATTGACCTGGAATTGAATTTGAAAATGCAATCTGTTCTCTGCCTAACTCCAGTAATTCTGCAGAAGAGCTTGCAAGTACCTCGTCCAGCTCATACTTCATTCTTGCTAATTCATTAATCGTTGGGTCATTGACACTTTGCATGAATAAAACTAGACACAATGGCCAATCTTCTTGAGGAACCTTGAATTTATAATGGTTGATAATCCACATAGTGTAATTAAAGTATAGATTATACTTTTTAGGATTATTCTGGAGACTCGTCACATAATCAATCCACCAACATAAGAATTCCACTGTCGGTCCACCTCCGCTAAAAGTCGGAGTACAAGTTAAAAATTGGCCCATATCTTCTTGAAACCAATCAGGATCATTAATGCTAACTGGAGTTTCACAATCGTTATCGGTTTTATCTGTAACCCAAAAGTAATTGTTAAGACCAGGTGGGACCTGAGTAATAACATTATCCCACTGACAATTACCATGAAGATATTCATCTCCCACTTCAGATTGTGACAATAGATCCACATCTGCATCTATAAATTGATTTGTTCTGAAATCTGCATCAAAGCAATTCCAGCCATTAAGCATGCCAAATGATCCAGCTGACTCAATATAGTTACAATCAAAATCAGTTTCCTGAGAATTGAGATTGTTGATTCCTACATATGAGTCTCCATTTATCGTGTTTTCTCTTACACTATTACTTCTACCTCCCACAACATCTATGGCATAAGCGTAGTCATCATTGACTCTGTTTGCAAAGACTAAAGAACCATTTCCAGCATAAGCTCCTATAGCTTCATATCCACCTCCTGAAATATCATTATCAGAAATGAGTACAGATTCACCAAAAGAATAGATTCCTCTAGGAAATGCAAAGGCTCCATTGATGTTTACTATATTTCCCTCTATGGCCCCAGAAGAATACGTAAACTCAATTCCTGTATGAGTTGTTTCGATTTCATTATCATATATCAACCCATCAGAATTATTGTGAACAACTATTCCCTCTTGAGGCATTTCATTGAGTCCAATATTTGACTGAGTGACAGCTACCGAAGAACCATTTTGTGCTATAACTCCTTGCAATGAAGCATCAATATCACAAACCTGCACAGCAGCACTTGAGCCAATATCAACAACTACACCAAGATCAACATTAGAAATCCTGCTTGTATGCACCTCTCCAGTACCTCCAGCGAACCATACTCCAGCAACACCATCAGAAATATCCACATCAATGATACTTACAGTCCCTGCAACAAGAACAGTGTGCATTTTCTGACCATTGCATCCTTTTATGAAGCCACCTACTTTCTGCATAAATACACCTGATTGCACTGTAATGGTTGATCCTCCTGTCATATAGAAGTTAAGTTTAGGACCTATTAAAGTGTAGTCATCTACAGTTAGATTTCCAACTACCAATATATCCCTGTCAGCTGTAAAAAGTTCTGAAGGATTATTTAGTCCAAGCATAGAAGCTAATTGAGTTGTTGTCCCATTAGTTATTGTTAAGGAACCACAACAAGTAGAAGCCATAGGGTTTCCAGATGAAACTATGCATGAGCTTAGACTTGGTATTGTCATAATTGACTCTCTCATTCTTGCCCCCTGACCATCAGAGAAATAATCTTGGCAGTTTTCGGGAGCATAAGACATAATATTCTCAACATCTGGATTGTATTCACCTATTGGATGTGGGACAGGACATGGTAATCCATTCCAAATGCTAGTTCCAGCTACACCAGTCCATTGGCAATTTTGCACCTCACCAAATAAGAGCGGATCAGGAGGTGTATCACAAACAAAGTCTCCAGCATCGCAACATAAAGTAGACCCTGCAGGAGGTGTAGGATCATCAAAACTTCCAGTTTCACAACCATGATGAGTGTGAAACAAATTAAGTACGTGGCCCATTTCATGTGCAATTACATTTTCAGCTCCCCATGAGGAAGGATTGGGTGCCATTAGTATAAATTCAGAAAAATCACCTATTCCATTTGCTACTCCAAATCCTAAAGGAAAATCCTTTACTAAAATTATATCAATTCCATCAGTGTGATATATGTCTGGATCCTGAAAATATGCATTATGATTAAATGGGCAATTTGGTGTAGCTTCTAATCTACAATCATCCTCAACATAGTTTATGCATCCATCCCAAGCAAAGCTGATATTGTGATCAGCAAAATCCTCATCAAGTTTTGCATAGAATAAATCTACTTCTGTTTCAGAATGCCCTCCAGATCCGTCTTCAAATCTTGCAACATGAAAATATATTTTCAGGGTAATTGGATCACTATAAGCAGTATTGTTGCAGGTTGCAGCACAAATAGCACCATTATAAGGGAGACTACCGCCTAATGCCTGGGTTTGACAAGCATCTTGACTTGCCAACAAAGAAGAAAGCAAAGTGAATAGAGAAAACAATAATAATCTAATAATCTTCATCTGTAATTAAGTTTTGTTAATAATTATTTATTACCAGACAACTCTTGAAATTATAGAATCCCTATTTTTGCAGCCTCTTTGAACGGAGAGAGGGTCTGCTTTCCCATTTCGATGGTGATCGTGGACTCTTTTGATTTAAGGACAGTCTGAATATTCTTTTTGTAATAGATAATACTATCGATTTAATAGCTCTTTCACCTTATATACCTTCTTCTTGTTCTTTATGTGTCATCACCTTTGCACCTTTTTCGACTAATTGCTTAATCTTGGATTCTATGCAATACAGTTCTTTCAAATGATTATTGTGTATTGTATTAGATCTACAGTGAATAGTTCTGAGTTATTACTCTAAGAAAGTAGATTAATACTGATTCTCATAGGCCAAATGACTAGCTTTCGGTAGGGTATATTCAGAGACGATATGGGGTGTCTACATATATAATCTATTGAATATCAATGGATTGTACTATTTTGAACTAGCACTTCTCGCTTAACTATATGCCGATCTTGCAACATTTCCTGACAAATAACTCTCAATGACTTCAACGAGATTCTCGTAATAAATGATTTCTATCTCACCTGGATGCGGTGAAATAGCATAGGGCATAGATTTTAAATGCTTCATATACTTTCTATAATTCCGCTCTGCGCCTAGAATCACAAATTTATATCTTCTGATCGACATCAATATTTTGATGAAAGAATGACTTCGGAATAAGGGAGAAGATCTGGTGTACCTCCTTAAGTACTTATCAATAGCTTCGAATTTCACTTCAAGAATATCGAAGTCTCGCTTCCAAATATGAACTAGTAACTGAAGGATGATAAGACATATATTCATTGCCTTTTTGTCTTTGGAGTATTCTGGTATTTTGACAATCAGATCAATGTTACCTTCAATCAGCTTCGAATTATATCTGATATTTTGCCTTTTGAAAAGCAAGAACATAGTGGTGTACATAAGTTTTAAGTCTATCCTAAGTTTAATAGAATTATGAATAACTTGGAATCCACTACGAGATTTGAGTTCTATCAAGATTTTCTGAGCTTCTGAGTATTTCGCTGTTCTAATAAAATATAGGGATTGTAATTCTTGATACCTATACCAAGAAACAGAATTCAGTTTTATACTCTCCTTCCCTTTAATAAGTACATTCCGAAATACATCAAATCTCTCTACTCGTAATGAGTAGTCACAGAGCTTTTTGTAAGCAACATTTAGATCATATGATAGTTGTAATGGATGCAATTTAAGTTTCTCAATTTCTAGAATTACAAAATCAACTAAATCATTTATTTCATTACGAACCTCATAGTATACAACTGAGATGACCAAATAATGTCTATTGAAGAGAATGGTTCTTTTGTCTAAAGAAATGCCAGACAACAATTCGAACGCCTCTGACGCCAATTCTTTTAGCTCTTGGGTATGCTCTTTTGTTTTGTGAAACTGTTGAGCCAAACTAATAAAATACTGTTCACATAGAATCTCGTTTTCAACTCTCTCCTGTGAGTTTGAAAGTATTTCTGAATATTTATTTAGTTTCCTTCGATTAAAGTCATAAACACCATAGTGTTTGCGCAGGACTCTGGAGGATATAAGTAATGCCCAGTTCAAATCCTGTTCTTGGGCAATTTTAAAACTCTTCTCATAAATTTTGATAGCAGATTTTCTTGCTTCAAAAGAAAGTAGAATATCTGCAACAGCTAAGAGTCTTTTCAATTGTATAAAATGGAAGTGTCTTTCCTTCATTTTCGATTTTTTCATCCCAAATGAAAAAAAGAAGGAGTACAGAGTTTTTTTAAAATTTGACTTGAATGAAATGTTAGAGGCATCGGTATAGAAGTTTCGAAGCGTTGGCTCGTCTTTTTTTGAAAGTACTGAATACGGTATCCTTTCTCCATCATAGAATAAATCCTCAATGAGGTGAATTTGTTCGATAGTCCTTTCTGACATGGTAGATGATTATTTAATTGTACTAATCTCTTACTAAATCAAGTTAAACAATATATGTGATTCTCACCTAAACAATTGAGGCTCTTAACGGTACATATGTAACCTGCGTCTCAAAACAGTCTTTTATCACTTTTTATTGAGCATTGAAAGTGCTCGATTATCTAGAGTTCCATAAGAATACTTTTCGATTGATAAAAAATATTTCTTCATCTCTTAAATCGATTAAGATGAGTGTCATCGAATGGTTACTGAGTTTTATTATTGACGACGAAATTGACGGTATGTAGTCGCAGTGTTTTCATGTAAAGAGTTGATTTGCTTTCATCTCTTTACATTTTTTTAGTTCAGATAACTGGACATTTTAGTATCGCTTTATTTAATGATAATAGTTGATAATATCCAGTATGTGAAACTGTATATACCTGATTGTCAGTTATTTAACTAGATTTAAATTGTCCGTTCATTGTATATAGAATGGTGAAACAAGTATTTCTACGTATTCATTTCTTTTCTGAGCTATTCATTAGATTTACTTCAAAGGAGTATTCTACATTTACTCTCAAATCTCAACACTATGACTATCGACGCTAACACTGGCTAATTCATTTCTCTGACCAAAGCCAAAGAATTTGTAAACAATTTCAAGAATTTACCAGGTAGTGGACCAGTAAATTCTCATTTCTTTGGATCGAACAAACTTCAACAAGTTCTCACTCAACCTGGATGCATTGGATTGCGTATGTATTATGCATTTGAAGAAGAGCAAGGTGCATTTAGACAACAACTCGTCGTCGTAGGTGTGAACAGTGATGGAAATGATATCTTAGATACAAACTTGATCTTGGATTTTTCTGCTACTTGCCCTCCACATTGCCCACCACCTGACAAGAGCTTATAGTGATGTAGAATTATGATATTTGGCATAAGTACATTTAGTTACCTCTTACCTATAGTCATAGGGCTTGGGAGGTACAAAGCTTTGCCATCCATATTAAAAGTCATTTTTGCTATAGTATGCGTCAATGGCTTTATGGATAGTTGTACGTATATCTTGCATAATCTAGGGTATAATAATTCGCTTTACTATAGTTTGTACGTTATGCCCTATGCAGTTTTTTGGACGTATCCGATTTTTATGGCACTTAGGTCTAGTGCCTTCCGAAAAGTAATTGAAACAAGTATTGTAGTGGCTCTACTCTTAGTAGTAGTGTTACTGAGTCAATGTAATCTGCTTGATCAATTTAATGGGAGAAGTCTTGCTATAGTTGGAACCCATCTCATATTAATTAATCTGCTGTACTTATTTAATACCGCTGTGTATTCAGATAAATTGCGATTTAGAGATCATCCTTTGTTTTTTATATCCGCTATCTTCTTGATTTATCTTGCGTTCAACACCGTCATTTTTGCTTTCATGGAAAGATTAAGTGCACAAACCCTTATGCACTTATGGGGGTTTAGGTATATGTCTTATATTGTTATGAATATTGTGATTACTGGAGTATTTATTATCTATGCTAAGCCAGTCACCTGACATTTCTTTTGCAGTCATTATTGTGGGTTCAATTCTCAGTTTCTTTGCTGTTTTTATTATCTGTATGGTCATTATATTTTTGAAGAGAGCGATGAAGCATAGGTCACATATCTCACAAATGGAATTGACCCAATCTCAAGCCTTATTAAAATCCACCATCTCAGCTCAAGAATTAGAAAGAAAAAGAATAGGCGCAGATATACATGATGATATAGGACCATTACTTTCTTTGCTTAAGTTGCAACTCAATCAAGTCATCTCATCCTATACGCGTAAAAAGGAAGAGCCACTTCTGGAAAACTGTAAGCAAACGATAGATTCTCTCATCGGGTCAATAAGAAATGTGTCCAGAGATCTTATGCCACCTGTTCTGTATCAATTAGGGCTAGACGAAGCTATCGAGCAAATAAGGCAAAAATTGAAGAAACTTACTGATTGTGAAGTTTCATTCGATGTTAGATCTTCTCTCAATAGTATCCCACAAGCTCAAAGCATAGCAGTATATAGAATACTTCAGGAGAGTTTGAACAATATTTTAAAGCATGCTGAGGCCACAAGAATTGAAGTAAAGATATATCATCATAATAATGTACTTAATATGAGTATCAAAGACGATGGTAAGGGGTTTGATCATTCTAAGGTCTCTTCTGGCTTTGGTATTAAGAACATCTATGCAAGAGTAGAATCATTTGGTGGGAAATTGGACATAGTGTCACGACCAGGAAATGGAACAAGTTTGCATATTACAATGAAGGTGGATGATGAGTAACATAACTGTAGGGATCATTGATGACCATACTCTCTTTCGTAAAGGACTACTACAGCTCTTCACGCAGAACAAAGAGTTTACCGTAATTCTAGAAGCTGAAGATGGGTTTGACCTACTTCTAAAGCTAGAAGATGTAGAGTCATTACCTGACGTGCTGCTTTGTGATCTTCAAATGCCAAGGTTGAGCGGCTTAGAAACCTTATTGAAGCTTAGAGAGGCATATCCTTTAGTAAAAACTATTATGCTCTCGATGTATGATGAGATGCCGATTATTACCAAGTGCCTACAACAAGGTGCAAGAGGGTACTTGTTGAAGAATGACGAACCGGAAATACTGTTTTCTGCTATACAACAAGTCTATAAAACGGGATACTATATCAATACTCAATTGTCACAATCTCTTATTAAGAATCTCCAAAATAAACCGAAGTCCATCTCATCATTTTCGGCTTTCAATCCTAAAAGTCTTAAACCAACCGAATATGAAGTACTTGGGTACATCTGCCAGGGAATGACAAATGTAGAGATTGCGAAAAAGGTCTACAGGTCTTCTAGAACCATAGAAGGTCACAGACAGAAACTCATAAAAAAGTCAGGAGCAAAAAATACTGCATCACTTGTGGCTTGGGCATTTAGGAAGGGGGTGGTGGAGTGAATACGATCCAAAACTTAGTGTCCTGTTGAATTAATGTTGAACTCCTTTACTCCCTTATCTACTCAATCCTCTTAAATTGACATTACACTACATCGACATCACTGTTTAATAAACTTGCGACTCAAAATCATTCTAGAAGTATACACAACAACCATATACATGCCTTTATCTATATCAGAAATATCTAATTCCACTGTATTCCCATAAGGTGCTCTTTTCATTGCCTGTATTAACTTTCCATTCATATCTCTAATCTCCATATAGACTAACTTATCACCATTTTCCAACTCGATAGTCAAGTAATCTGAGGTAGGATTAGGATACACCAGGTGATATTCAGATTCTGATAAGTCATCTACTGTATCCAAAAGCAACAAAGAATCACAAGGACTGTTATCAGGCTCTGAGCCATAGTAAGGCATATTAGGGATAGAGACACTATTCAAGCTTGGTAGCTCTATATGGTGTTGCTTGACCTCACAGGCCACCCCTCTCTTGTCAGGCTTTTCGATGACATGAAGATTGTAGGTAGACTGGAATGAGCAGATATATATTTTCCCATCTGGGCCAAGATGTGATAGCAAAAAATTAGTGATTTGTGGATTCATGAAGCCGTCCCACTCAGCAACTGTTATCTTGGATAGTCCAATATTATCAGCCTGCAAATCATATTGAAATAATTTTCTATTACCTGATTGATAAACAAATCTTGAATTAGGTGAAATGGCTAGGCCAGCTGATATGGGAAAATTCTCACCTGTAAATTGAAATTTCTCTTCAAATACTATTGCACCAGTAGCGTTATCAAATCTATGCACGAACATACCATTTTGAAACTTAGATAAGACTAGATACTTTCCATCAGGAGAGAACTTCATTACCCCGCTATCATGATCCCATAACTGTCCCGTACAATGTCTGACTGGTTCCTGAGGTCCATTCTCATTAAGTAGAATCGTAAAAAAGCAATCCGTGTTTCTTTTAGAAACCACAATCCACCAATCTCTTCCATTAACGTGTCTCGTAGCAGCTAGCTCTCCTCTTCTGAGGGTATCACTAAAAACAAATTCGTTATTGATGATAACTTCCCCTTTGCCTTCATCTAGATCCATATCTATCAGGTTATACAGCAAGCCAGATGAGTGAATAAATGATGTTGTATCAGTTACATCAATGTAGAAATCAAGCATGAATAGATAGTAAGCGTTTTCACTACAGGGTGCTGGTAAGGCAAGAGAAGAGTTACTTGCAGTGTAGCCTCCTCTATCACAATACTCAAATTCTGTCCACAGTCCTGGCATAACAGAATCACCTCCCTTGATTATTTTATGCTCAGCATTGGCGACATAACAACCATTGGTATAAAACATCAACTCACCATCTGTATTGCAGACAGAAGTATTACTTCCTCTCATATCCATATGTTTGTCTAAGTAGGACACAGACAAGCTGTCGTCATTGAAATCCAATAAACTGCCTCCTTTTATATTCTGCTCTTGGTTGGTTATACCCAATACCCATACATTCCCATACTTGCTTTGAGAATATGACATTGAACAAATCAATAGGAGAATAACGATATAGAAGTTTTTTTGTTCTCTCATAGTATAATTTAAGAAGAGGGCCTTAAGATAAGCCCTCTTACTTTCATTTTTAGTTATCCAATTTTAAGAGCTTAAATATGTCTTTGCTTCCATCTTCAAATATAAGTTCACCAATATAACTACCAGAATCAATATCAAGATTATACGTACCTCCTGCCTCAATAGACAGTCTACTGACAATAGATCCATTTATATCATAAAAAATTAACGCTTCTACGTTCTCGACATGATCACCTATTGTAATTATTCCTAAGGTAGGGTTAGGATATACTGTTGCACCATTAGCGTTAGATCGCAAATCGAGCTGCTCTTCATTTACAATATTGGGCTCATAGTGATTTGTCTCTAGAACTTCACAAGGTGTTACTTCCACACAATCAGGAATAAGTTGTCTAGCTTGTTCTACGACCATTCCATATTCAGAAGGACATAACTCCGCTATACTCACTAAGTTCATAACCTCCGCAGTGGCAGGAACGTATTCAGAATCCAATAACTTATTAAGCTTGCTTTGAATTACGATCTTCTCATAACTCATATGCAACTTGACTGGATTAAGTTCATTCAATTCCAATTGAATTTCATTCAGAATAGCAGCTTTACTATCAAAGTTAGAATCTGAAAAATCATAGGTTATCATTGCTTGATCTAAGAGCATATCCAATTGATGGAATTTATAAACATCTGTACCAGATAATTGATTTCCAAATAATTGAAATTCTGGATGAAAACTATAATTCTCAGGATTTTTGTACATTCTAAATAATTGATAGCGTAGGGCTCTATCTTGAATAGCCTCTTGCTGAGAAACCCTAGACACATCTTCAATAATAATAAATTCTGAGGGATCAGGCTCTGTGAGCATAGTTGTGCAGAAAGTTGCAGGAGTGCCATTTGATTGAATAAACCACTCATCATTGTTGTCAGGGATGATTCTCTCAGGATGAAATGGAGATTCTATGGTTGGGGTACTGGTCTGGGCTTGATGTACATCAAATTGATTATCCATAGCAACAAATGGTGTACAACCTTCACACAGCGCATCTGTAATTGTGCTGAATATTATCCCCCCTGTATCCCAATCAAACCATTGATTTCCTCTATGGAATTGAGGCCCAATGAAAGGATTATTCCTCAGTAGCAAGGGCACACTTGTAGCAAACATTCTGTTGCCTTGAAAATCAACTGCAAGGTTAGTATTTTCAAAAACAAAACCATTGCCATTAGTGCCCCAGATATCATTATTGCAATAGTGCACTCCATTAAATCTTGAGTTAAATGAAAATCTAGAATACCCAAAATTTTGATTAACAAAGTTATTATCCATCACAATGTTATTAGTACCCAAACCACCAAACACTAGAAGTAACCCCTGTCCTGTATGCCCGTTTGGTCTAAAACTATTTGCATAGATATGAAGATTGCTTCTCTGACCAACACTTCTGATTGCAAAGTTGTTACAAAAAAAGTTATTGCCAAAAATATCAATATCAGTATCTAAAGGAAAGTCCCCTTCCAAATCTATTGCATAACCCCCTGTTGACCCAATGTTAAATCTCCCTGCACCTGCTCCAAAAGCAATATGAATAGTTGATGCAGGTAGTATCTGCGCTCCATGGACTACAATACCACTAATGGCTGAATCATCATCAGATTGCAAATTTATATTCGCAGCCCTGACGGAAAGAGCACTACCCAAGTCCAACCCGTTTACTTCAAGACCTATAAATGGTTCATTATAATCACCAGAAATATTCAAGTTATTCAAAAAAACTTGTTGACCATTTCCTATACTAATTCCAACGTTTCTTGTATCAGTAAAAACTCCATCATCTAGGAGTAATGATCCAGACTCCAAGAAAACTCCAAAAGTCGTAGTTTCTATGAATCTAGTAAAATCTAAATCTATAGTAACTACGATGTCATCAGCTGTATTTGTAGCTCCACCACTTTGAGACAATATGCCTGTGGTCAAGTTTCTAAAGGTATTATTAAAGGCATCTTGAGGTGCAATATTTACACCTGCAGTAGAGATTCCAAAAATTCCATCACGAAAAACTGTTCTCTCCAGTCTTACTAAATCAGGACCATTTGCTCCTTGAGTCCTTCTGGCCATATTCAGACCTGTCCTGTTATTTTGGAAAGTAGTATTTACTAGGGAAATTGTACAACCTATACTATTATGTGCATTAACTCCAATATTGGCATCTTCGATCACACTCCCGTTAAAGTTATTGAGGGTGGCAAAATGTCCTACCCATATATTGTTCCACATTCCATCACATGAGAACAAATGTGAATTGTCAATATTCAACACTTTAGCATTTGCACCAAAATTACCACCCTGTCTAAGAACAGAGATTGATACACCTGGGCTAATGTTAACTTCAGCGTTTTGAAAGGTGAAATCTGTATCTACAAAGAAATCACCAATAACGCATACATTTCCAGACAATGGATCACCGAAATCGGGATCATTTTCTACATCAGATGATCTAACATACTGCGTACCAATTCCAATCTCAATATCACAAAGGAAAACGCCATTACAATGTAAATTCTTGGGCTGAAATTGTGGAATTTCATCATCACATTCTGGCTTGCCCTTGCATTCACAATTCTCATCATACTTATCATTATAAGTGAATGGGTTGCCATCATCACAAGGTATACTTGTAGTAATAATTTCACATAGGTAAGGATCGAAATAACTCTGTGTATGAGGACAATCATTTTCGACCTGTGGCGGCAAATTGACTATGGTGCAGGTAGCTGGATCAAAATAGTCATACGTGAGATAGCAACCGTCGTTGGGATCTGGAGGTATATTCATTATAACACAATTATCACCCACAACATCCTCAGTGAGTGCACAACCATCATCTGCTACAACATCACCGCATTCAGGTGGAAGCGGTGTTCCTATGCACTCACACTGCTCATTATAAGTATCGCCATATGTTGTTGGATCACCATCATCACAAGGAATACTTGTAATGATAATTTGGCAGAGACGAGCATCGAAATAACTATGTATATGAGGACAATCATTTTCAACGTAAGGCGGCACATTGACTATGGTGCATGTAGATTGATCGAAATAGTCATATGTTAGATGACAACCATCGCTAGGATCTGGAGGTATATTAATAACAACACAATCCTCAATAACATCTTCAGTAAGCGGACACCCATCATCTGGTACAACATCACCGCATTCAGGTGGAATCGGTGTACCTGTGCACTCACATTGTTCATTATATGCGTCTCCATATGTTAGTGGGTCTCCATCATCACATAATTTTCCAGGTCTATTATTGCAACCTGGAGGTAATGGATTGCCAACACATTAACAATTTGAGTTATAGCTATCATCAACTGTAAAAGGATTACCATCATCGCAACTATCACCTGGTCCAAATGAAAGAGTTGCGTTGTCTGGCCAGCAATCATCTTCACCGCAGATACCATCATTGTCCAAGTCCAAACCAATACATCCTGGTATACACCTGTCCAAATTAATAACATATCTACAAGAATAGAGGGCAGATTTAATTGAAAGATCATAACTCAATTCGATAAAGTCAGTATCTGAACAACAATCAAGTTCAAACTCTCCTGAGTCTGTAACGAACACTTGACTCAAAGTGTTATTATCCAGACATCTAGAAGTGAAATCTGAATAATACTCAGTACTATAACCTAGCTTAAGGCGACTGGTTGTATGCTCACCAATTTGCAAGGATGCAGTTACAGAATTCTTGCAAGGTTCACTTGTTTCAGTGTTTGACTGTCCAGGCAGAATTGAAAAATAGAAAATGGAAAATAACACAAAGGTCATCCTCGTAATAAATAAATTCATCTGTTAATATTTAAAAGTGAAATAAAACAGACTAAAAATGTCATATGTCAATACGATTTAAGACTTCTCTATAGCGAGAGTAAGAGTCTACTGCCTATTATAGCTGTCATATATTCATTTGTACATCAGAAGTCCAATAACTTTTTATAATTGTCGATAGTTTTCAGAAGTGGTCCAATGAGTTGTTAGATTATTTTCCATTTGTTCTCCGAAATCCATAGCAATTGAATAACCTAGGCTATCTATTAAGAAATTGTTACTAGATCCTTTAAAGTCCAGTACTGTCAATAGTGAGATTCTTCTGCCATCTAAAAGCCCCAGAGAAATCAAAGAAAGAAAAGCTAGCTTCCTATTATATTGTCCAGCTACTAGGTAACCACTTACTTCTGCGATCATCTTACCAGTATTAGCTTCGTCTGGATGTATTGCTAAATTGGACCTGAACCCTATCTGAGCCAATATCTGATTGCCTATAAATACTACAAAGCAAAGTGTCACTATACATCTCATTCAGTCAGTATTCAGATTAAGACAATGTTGAAATCCTACTTTCATACTCCTCTAGTTGTAGGTCCAATGATTAATGCGACCCTATCTTTATAAATTTGTCTTGCTTCAAGATTATATTTCCATCCCACACTTCATACACATATACGCCTGACTCCAGACCCCATACGTCTACATTCGTCGCTCTTCCCATTAGCTTATAGTCCATTACCAATTTACCGCCTAAGTCATAGACCAATAGTCTGGGCTCAAGCGGCAAATAATCGTGAAAAGAAATTCTCACTTGATCCACGGCAGGATTAGGAAACAGACTTATATTTCTTTGAGTTAGGTTTCCCACTGCAGTAGTCATACCGAGAAACAAAGAATCACAACTCACATCACTACTGAATGCATTGCTTACAGTGAGACAGACCTCATATGTGCCTGGCTGACCATACCTATGCGTAGGAAATCTTTCCAGCGATTCTGTACCATCTCCGAAATCCCATTCCAACAGTGTAGGCTCATAAAATGAAAGATCCACAAAGTCTATCATCAAAGTATCTAAACCATCCTGCTCGTAGCGAAACTTTGCCACAGGTCTGTTGTCGATACCTAAGGTATCACAAGCACTCCCGTCAAGAGGGCCTAGTCTGAGGGTGGGGAAAGTAGGTAGAGTCCCATAATGAAAAGTGGGCAATCGGATGGCTCTGTTTTCTGGATTACATGCTAATCCAGGCTCATCAGGATTATGAATCATATGAATGAAATGGGTTTGAGTAGAGCCAGCTATATAAATTTTACCATCAGGGCCTCTTTGCATGAAGCCATACAAATTTGGAATATCGGATCCCATTAACGTATCTATGCCTGGAATCACAGAATAGGTACTATCCCATTCCATGATTTTGATCATACTGTTTATTATATCAGGAGCCTTCAGATCAAGTTGATATATATTGATTAAGTTGCCTATGTACATATAGTTTCCTGAGGCTGAAAATTCTAAACCATCAGCAATGAATGAATCAAAGCTGGGGAGATTGTATTTCTTGAGATTAGATAATCTACCCGCACATCGATCAAAGTCTCCGATGATCAGTTCCATACCTTGAGAGTCTAGTTGTTCTGCTAGCTGTAATATGCCAAATTTGTCTCCTGCTTTATTGAATTTGACACTGCCTCCAGCCATACTGTCTATCTTAAAAGGCAACTCTTCACTTACCAGCTCTCTTATGCCTAGTGGGTCGATTAAGAACGATAGTAGATTGCCTTCCTTATGCTGAAGCATCCACCAGTCACGACCATTGGCATGTTGCACACAATTAACCATTCCAAGACTTGACATTCTTTCTGCAAAGATATTATCTATACTATGTGCGACAACACCACCATCTGGAAGAATCTCCAGCTCAGCTCTTTCTTTGAATCCTCATCTTCAAGTTTTACAAAGGGGAAGACGAACATATTGGCGGATCGTAAAACTCATCGAGAATTTCTTTAGCTTCTGGCAGTAGCTTGAATCTGAGTCTTTTTGATCTTACTTTCTTCATTTTCATATCTACGAAGCCATTCTTTATATTAGAAGGTCTTAAGGTCAATAAATCAGAAACTCTCAATCCACAAGCGTAACAAGCAAACAGGAATAGTTGACGGTGTTGGTAAATGAGTGAGTTTTTTGGCAACCAAAGGTTTTTGAGTTCTTGTAGTTCATCTATGGTTAAAAACTCTCTTTTGGTTTCTTCCCTTTCTAGCTTATAGTATTTAAAGGGATTATCGTCAGGTGATATATACTTATACCGTTCAGCTTTATTGATCAGCATTCTCAAGACTCTAAAGTTAGCATGAATGGTATTGGTCTTATTCTTCACCTTGTATTTGAGATGAGCTTTGTAGTTATCAAGAAATTGAGGGGTAAACCTACTGAACTCAAAAGATGAGCCATCAACGTAGGTCTTAAATTTTTTAGGACAGATTTCTCTTTGTCGTAGGTACTAAACTTCTCTTCTTTCAAACGCAAGGCAAGATGCTCTTTAGCAAAGTTAAAGAAATCAATAGGGTTGCTTTCTTTGGTTTTTGACTTGATTTCATCTATTCCACTAGAAGCTTCTTGCTCTTGCTCAAAAATTATTTTCTTGAGTCTATTATTAAAGCGAACAGAATTAGGGTAGGAGGTACGTACCAATCCTTTGACCTTATTCCAATGACAAGCCTCAACCTTTAGTTGGAGAAAGGTGTATTTTGTCTTTCTGTTTTTAGTGGTTCGTAGATATAAAGGACATTGCCCTCTTTTATCTTCTTTGTCTTTACGTAGAACGATTTTAGCAGTAATAGATCCCATTTTGGTAAAACATTTGGTACAACAAATTGTGATTTCTTATGATTAAAAACGATTTAAAATCAATCGTATTTCATCATAACTCCCAGATAATCAATTAGTTATACGTCATATTGAACCATATCAAACCAAAAAGAAAATCCTGGACGGATCACTCAAAACCCTTGTAAGTCATTGATTTACAAGGGTTTTTTGTTGTCTGAAACAACTTGCAACACGACATGATTAATCAGATATTCAGTAGTAATTCTTACGATTTTGAGTAAATCTAGCCTCTTCGAGCATTTTGCATCTCAGGTAAAAGCTAATACTATCGGGGTTTTATAGCATATTGCTTGGTAGCTCCGGTAAATGAAATATAACCTTGCTCAATTTCTCATACGATTAGAAGCTTCATGGCCAATGTTTAATCTCACTGAGTTCTTTCTTAAATATTTTACATACTGCCTATTCAACAATTAATCCACAGCCAATTCAGTTATATTTTCATCAACTAACAAGCTATGACTCATTTTAAATTCACTTTCCTTCTAGCTTTGCTTTTATTCCTTCTCGCCTGTAACTCTGCCCACGACGCCACCCTCTTGCATGGAAAATGGAAAGTCGTCGACTGGAGAGAAGTCAATTCTGGTAAAAGCATAAGCCAGAAGATGTTTTTTGATTTTAAAACTGATAAGTCTTATATCATCGATTATGGCGCTCAGAAGGAAGAAGGCAGCTACTACATATCAGGAGAGTACCTCCACACTAAAGAAAATCAAGGGATAGAGAAAAGCGTCCTGATCAAAAGTCTCAGTAAGGACAGTCTCGTCTTAAATATGAATAGGGCTGGGTCGCTGGAGGAGATAGCGCTAGTGAGGCCTTGAAGCTTTTATTTATAACTCTCTATGGATTAAAGTTGCTGTTGAATATATAAGGGAGGTAAAACGGGGACCGGGGTTTCTCCACGCCACTGCGTTCTGGAAAATAAAAGGTGGTGGTTGGAATGGTATAATTTGTTGATTATTGTTTACCGGAAAAGAAGGATCCCCTTGCTCGTAAAAGACATTTCTATTTAAAATAAAAAGCATTTATTGACGAGAAAGAGGACTTCTCCCCTTCACTTCGTAAAGGTCGAAAAGAAATTTGGTAAATTCGATTGTTAAATCCGCTAAAAGTTTTAACCCCGTCTCTACCTCACAGCCCTCAACTCCAGCACCTTATCATCATTTTCTCGCATCGACTTATCTCCATTCCCGCTCTTCTCATTATTAGAAGTGACCACAAAAACTCGGCCATCTGGCGCTTGTGTAATTGCTCTTAGCCGGCCATAAGTCTTGACAAAGTAATCAGTATGTTGACCTGTGATTTTGCCTGAACTGTCGAGTGGGTATACACCTAGTCGCTGACCAATACTGCCATCACCTTTTTTCAAAAAAGTGATCAAGAGGCTGTTCTTCCAGTCTGGAATCGCATCACTATTGTAGTAGATCATCCCGCAGGGTGCAACAGTAGGTGTCCAATCAATAATAGAATGCAAGTAATCACCATTTTCATTCTTTTTCTTTTCAGATCTCAGATCACATTTACCTTTGATGAGCGGCCAGCCGTAATTCCCGCCTTTGATGATTCTATTGAGTTCGTCATCGTTGGCTGGGCCGTGTTCAACAGAGTAGAGGTTGCCATTGGGCTCGAGGGCCATGCCTTGTGGGTTACGATGACCATAACTCCAGATCAGATTTCCTGGGAAAGGATTGTCGTCAGGTACTGATCCATCTATGTTCATTCTTAGTATGGAGCCATTGAGTAGGGTAGTGTCTTGTGCTCGTTCTGTTGTATAGGCATCTCCCAGGGCAAACAAAAGTTTATGATCAGGCGTAAAAATTATTCTGGATCCATTATGGGATTCATTGCCTATCATTTCTGGAATGATGTCTACTCTATTGGATAAAGTCTGCGTGGCCAGATCATATTCAAATCGAACCAACTTTGTAGTCAGATGATCTGTCTGATAATGAATGAATAAGAAGGGGTGATTTTTGAAATCTGGATGAAAGGCAAGTGAATAGATGCCTGGATTATTCTTGGTCTCATGAGTATCCTTGAAGAGATGCATCAGCTTTATCTCTTGCGTGACTGGGTCCAGTCTTTTCAGGTAACCTCCCGCCTCCGTGAGCCATAGTCTTTCATCAGGTCCCCAGGTAATGTCCCAAGGATGCACGAGTCCATTTGTAAGTTCTTTGATCTCTAGTTTGGTTTGGTCCAGTTGCAAAAAGTCATCAAGTTTACTTAAAGCGTTTGTTGTTCTCGTTCTATTAGTTGCACTTTCCAATTCATAGATGCCATCCTCTCCAGCTGCTCCAGCGCCATAACTGTCAGCATTGGAACTGCAAACAAAAATTCTACCTTCTGGTGTGACAGTCACATCTCTGATTCTTCCGATGTCTTCTTCTAAGAATATTTTTTCTTCCAGAACAGTTTGTCCCGTTTCATCCATCATAGTAGCCCTTAGAGATTGTGCCACAAGCGTGGTGATCAAGATGTGATTTTTGAGGAAGGGAAATTTATTCCCTTGGTAGGCAGCAATACCACAGGGTGCAATGGTGGGTGTCCATGCCTTAATTGGAGCAGTCCACTTAGCCGTTTTGTCTCCAGAATGCCCGATGGACTGAGGCCAACCATAATTGCCTAGTGGGGTGAGAAGATTGAGTTCGTCATCACTGAGCGTGCCATGTTCTGAGGTATATACTTTATTATTGTAAGCACAGATGCCTTGAGGATTTCTAAGACCTGAAGCATAGACGGGACTATCTGTGATGGGATTGTCTATCGGAATACTGCCATCCAGCATATATCTTAGCGTCTTGCCTTTGTAGGATTCCAGATCTTGCGCTGCTGCACTGTCTTCCATCTCGCCGACAGTCAGGTACATGTGCTGCTCGGTGGTAAGAATCCTGCCGCCAACATTGGTCGCAGCCGCAGGGATTTGATCTACTATGGTCCTATTGTAAATGAGTGTATCCATTTCTGGACTGAGCATATAACCACTCAACTTGAGGTATAGGTCTTCTTCTTCATAATATGTCGATGCTAGAAATACTTCTGGCTGTTGTGGAAAGTTCGGATGAAGAGACATTCCCATCAGGCCGCCTTGGAGCTCATTGGCGATCTCCTCGAGATTTAGAATGACTCGTCGATTTTGAGTACTCAGATTCACTAAGGAAACCTTCCCTTCCAATTCTGTCACTAGCATTTTTTCATCACCCAACCATTCGATATCCCAAGGTATGCTGAAGCCACTCATTCGGGGTTCTGCTTGTAGGATCTTGGCTGTTTTCAACTCTGGTAGAAGTTTCCTGGAACAACTTGTATTTAAAGTCAGGTAGGCTATGGCGACTATCAGTCCTAGTGCTGGATTTTTCATCGCGCAAAGGTATTATTTTGACCTGTAGGTACTTGTATTTAGTTCCGTGAAAATTGGTTAGTTAAATGAACAAAGCGCAGAAAATTGCTTTATAATTGGATATGAAATTTGATATTCAAGATACTTTCAATAAGGAATTGCCTGCAGATCCTATTATGGAGAATGCAAGACGTCAGGTTAATGGTGCATGCTACAGCCATGTGCAGCCCAGAGAGCCATCTGAGCCAATCCTGTTGCATGTCTCTCAGGAGATGGCAGAGAGTTTGGGATTGACACAGACTGATCTTGAGTCTCAGGAATTTCTTAATGTGGTTTCTGGCAAGAAAGTACTTTCTGGGACTGAGCCTTATGCGATGTGTTATGGGGGTCACCAGTTTGGTTCATGGGCTGGTCAGCTGGGAGATGGCAGAGCTATCAATCTTGCAGAGGTCGTTCATGATGACAGCAGATGGGCTTTGCAGCTGAAGGGGGCAGGAGAGACACCTTATTCCAGAACGGCCGACGGGCTGGCAGTGTTGCGGTCTTCGATTCGAGAGCACCTATGCAGTGAGGCTATGCATCACCTAGGTGTGCCGACTACGAGATCTTTGTCACTATGTCTCACGGGTGATGAAGTGTTGCGGGATGTTATGTATGATGGCCACCCTGAGATGGAGCTTGGAGCAGTGGTCTGTAGAGTGGCATCTTCGTTTGTTCGTTTTGGCAATTTTCAAATTTTTACAGCAAGAAGTGACAAGGCCAATCTTCAGAAATTGGTAGACTATACGATAAAGCACTTTTTTCCTGAGATTAATGGAGATGGCAAGCACGGATATTTGGAATTTTTCAGAGCTGTGGCTGACAAGACCTTGAGGATGATAGTGGAATGGCAGCGAGTGGGTTTTGTTCATGGAGTGATGAATACGGATAATATGTCGATCCTGGGTTTGACAATTGATTATGGACCTTATGGGTGGTTAGAAGGTTTTGATCCTGGCTGGACGCCAAATACGACTGACCGTCAGAACAAGCGATATAGGTATGGAAATCAACCAGCAATAGCCCACTGGAATCTATATCAATTGGCTAATGCACTTTACCCTCTGATAGAAGATGCACCACCACTGGAAGAAATTTTAAAAGAATTCCAATCAAAATTCGTCGTGGCAAAGATAGAGATGATGAGTTCCAAGCTTGGGTTGGTTTCCAAGTCGCGAGCAGATGTAGCTTTGATCTCTGAGCTCGAACAAGTATTGACAAAAACAGAGACGGACATGACTATTTTTTATAGGTTGCTGGGGAAAGTCGAGCGGAGTCAGTCTATACAAGAAATGCAGGAAATTGTGATGCCAGCTTATTATCAAGAGGATGCTATACGGGGAGCTATCCAGGCTGAGTGGCAGGAATGGTTTACAAAGTATCGGAATAGATTGACTCAAGAAAAAATAGAGGATACTTATCGGCACAAAATCATGGCTCAGGTCAATCCTAAATATGTCCTTAGAAATTACATGGCTCAGCTCGTGATAGATGCAGCTGAGGATGGGGACTATACTTTAATAGGAGAGCTATATGAATTACTTAAACAGCCTTATGATGAGCAACCAGAAAATGAAAAATGGTTTGCCAAGCGTCCTGAGTGGGCGCGAAATAAGGTGGGCTGCTCTATGTTGTCTTGTAGTTCTTAGAGCTGTTCCAACCATTTATTCCTTCAACTTGCATCAAACAATATAGCATAGTGAATAGGCTTCAAAATATAATATGCCGCACTCTGATACTAAGCTGCTTATCAGCTTCCACCAAATGTCAAAATGACAATACCATGAATGAAAATTGAGAAAAATGCTACTGACTGAGATGGAATAAAAAAGGCCCATCATAAATGACGGGCCAGTATGATTTTAGAAATTGAAGGCTGTAATTATATCAAAGCGACATTAACTGCATTCAATCCTTTTTGTCCTTCTTCTACGTCAAAAGAAACTTTGTCTCCTTCATTAAGAGTTGTTCCGTTTAATCCATTTACATGGACAAAAACATCTTTACCACCATCGTCTGGTGTGATGAATCCGAATCCTTTGCCTTCGTTGAAAAATTTAACTGTACCGTTACTCATTGTTAATATGTATAAAATGTAAATAGGCGGAATCTTGTAATTAATATTCCTACCACGCTGCAAATAACGGATAATTTCATCTTTCGTTCCATATTTCAAGTAAAATTGAGCTAAAAGGACAAAATTCTAATAATATAAAGCTATTTGAGACTACTTTAAGGCAGTAAATAGCGAATTAGTTGAAATCCAAGTCTACCTGACTTACCAATTTTGAACTTCTTGAATTCAAGTTTTATCATTCTGAATAACACCTTTATACGCTTTTCGGAATCTTGGAACACAATAGACAAGTTTCTGAGCTTACGTCTTGGAGGTCAATATGAATGGTTTCTTAGCTTTCTACTAGTATAATGAATATCCGGCCAACCCTCATATCCAGTAAAGCTACTCCACCTGTCAGTTAATACTGCGACCTTATCGTTATGTGATTCACAAAGGGATTTGGAAATGAATCCAACTGGGAAATCGTCATAGCACTGGTTGATGTTGTCATATCTGATCCATCACACTCGTCGTCTACGCCATTACCAAGAATCTCTTTAGTTCCGGGAATATATAAGGGTCATTGTCATTGCAGTCTTTGTCGGAGCTGTAGCCGTCACCATCGATGTCAAATCGCTCCGCTAGGCCATCGCAAATTTCGGCGATGTTGTTATTGGGTATTCTGAGCTGGAATTGATCTTAATGCCTATTGACTTCTTGCACGAAGCAGCTGTCTCGCACATACCTAATTTTGATAAGATTAACGGCGGCATTGAAAAGATTTTGTAGAGAAAGTAAACTCCATTCCACTATTGGATAGTTGTGAATAAGGTTATTGTTCAGTTCTTAGACTTGTTGCTGGCCATAGAGTGAATGCCTTGTAGGCTTTAAATAATATTGAAATATGATAACTATCAATCAAGTAATAGGTACAGTTAAGCTCTGGTTAATTTTTTGATGATTTTAAGTATTACTATACCTTCCCGCTGTTCTTTACCGAAGCTAATTGGTAATATTGCTTTATCTTACTATGAGTATACTTTGAGAATCTTAATTAATGGTCATTCTGGAATTTCTTACAGTGTTATCCTTGAAACATAAGAATTTTAACTATCAGAATGACAGGCAGGATATTCCAGTGAATGATAAGAAATAGATACATACGAATAGTGCTGACAGGAGTGGCCATACTACTCCTGTTTCTAATATTGGTATTCATATTGATACGTGTACCTGCTGTCCAGAACTATGCTCAGAAAAAAGTTTTTCAGTCCTTATCTGAGCAGTATGATGCAGAGTGGCATATTGATAAGTTGAAATTCAGCTTTATAGACAAAGTAGAGGCCGAAGGGATTCTTTTAAAAGACCAGGCATCAGATACCATGTTTTCGGTCAAGCAGCTCACAGTGGATATCAGCCTTTTTTCATTATTAGGTAAGAAAATCTCCTTCGACGAAATCGCTATTGATGATGCCTCTATTAATCTTTATGAACTAGCGGGAGGGGATATGAACTATAGTTTTCTCATGCCAGTATCTAATGAAAATGCTGAGGATGTGAATACATCGAGTCCAGTAATCGATAGCTGGGATATTGACTTCCATAGTATCAACCTTAATAAAGTGGAACTGCGATATAAAACGAAAGATCTGAAGCTGGTTCTTACTCAAGAGGAATTGCTTGTGGATATCGATGAAATCGATTTCGCTCAGCAGAAAGTGAGCATAGATAAATTTCTGAGTAAGAATGATTACACCTACCTCTCTCTAGCAGATTCTGATGAACAAGCTTCCTTAAGTCTTCTGCCAGATATGGGTTGGACTATAACTCTAGATGATCTTGATCTGAATCATAAGCTGGTGGAAATAGAGGATGAAGAAATTACCCAAATTTCAGAGTTGGATATTGTAGCAGAAAACTTGGATTATCAATCTGGAAATTTGGTGGTGGATATCAAAAAAATCAAGGCCGATTATAATAATCAGATAAAATTAAAAGAAGGCTCGGTCCAACTGAGCATCAATCAAAATAGGGTCGTTGCCAAACAATTAAAACTCCTAACAAGACATGATCAAATAGCGGTGAATAAGTTCTCAGTAGACTTGGATTCTAAATCTTATGACGCCACTGATCTATATTCAGATATATCTTTTGAATTACTCAAGATGGTCAGGCCTTACTTGCCAAATTATATTAAAATGCTAAACGGTAGTGCAATGCAAGCCAAGGCAAGAACGCTTCATTATGACCCGAGGGTTATCATACTTGATCAGATAGACCTCAAATATGGTTCTGCGTTATCTGCGAAGGGTTCTATGGATATGAAAGCCTCAGATGGTGATTTTCAGAATATGGAGGTGATGAATATATATTTGGATTCTCTTGAGGTTGACCTCCATCAAGTGGATAATATGCTCAGTGCATATAAGATGCCGGACAGTCTCAGTCGCTATAATCATCTTTCTGCCTCAGGTCGTGCAGATGGTAATTTGAAAAGTCTGTCGCTTGATGATTTTTCACTTAGGATAGATGATGATTTCGAAACAGAAGTACAGGGTACTTTACAGAATATTGATGCTCCTGATTTGCTTTCATATGATCTCGTATTTGAAAGATTAAATATAAATACACTAGATTTTCCTTATGCATTTCCAGAGGAATTGTCCATTCAAGCCTTGGAGCAATTAAACTATACGGGTAGCGTGAGTGGTGATAGAACAGCCACCAAGCTCGAAGGTAAATTACAGTCAGCGATAGGTTATGCAGACGCGAATATTGCCTTAGGGTACGCAGGAGGAATTAAACAACTTACTTACAAAGGTGATTTAGCATTGACACAATTTGACCTAGGTGCTCTCCTGAAAAACGAAAACCTAGGGAAGGTCACCTTGGCAACAGAGCTGGATGGTCAAGGTGTTGATATACAAGAAGGGAATTCGAAATTAAAGGGAGTTATCAATGACTTTGAGTTTAGAGGGTATACTTATAATATTGTCAGTATCGATGCACATATGCACGAGGGTCAGGTTGATGGCCTTATCAATGTAGATGATCCCAATGCTAAGCTACAGTATGATGGTACTTTTTCCATGGGAGAAGAGAATTCAGTTTTTGATTTTTCAATTGATATTGATACTATTAACCTGTTTGACTTGAATCTGTATCAAGATAAAATAAGTCTGAGTGGTTCTATGAAAAGTCATATTAGGCTTCCCTTGTCATCTCGTAACCAACAGGAGCTAATGATAGAGAATCTATATTTATCTAATCCTATTGAGCATTTTTATGAGGATAGTATCAGCATAGTAGCCATAAGTAAATCAGATAGTACTTTTCTATCTCTGTCAAGTGATGCCTTGCAACTTAAAATGGATGGTATTTATCAATTACAAGATTTACCTGGAGCGATTAATGACATAATCGCTAGTTATAATGCTACTGATACTTTCATAGGACCAAATGATATCTCAAGTAAGGGGATACATCTTTATGGTAAGCTGAACACATTGATGCCTGTTAATGTACTGCTAGTAGAGCATCAGCTTCAATCAAAACCGATGAGCTTAGATGTGAAAGTTGATTTTGATCAAAAACTGCTTGCAGGAGAGGTCGAAGTTGATAGTTTCTTTTATGATGATTTTTTTTCTGAGCATATTTTATTGACAGTAGCAAATGACACTTCTGATGCCTCTATTCTGAATCTGAGAATAATAGGTGATATGAACTCCTACAATGGCACACCAGTAAACAACCTTACAATCAAGAATAGGATAAAGAAAGGCAGTATAGCGAGTACAGTTACTGCAAGAGATAGATCTGATAATAAGATGTTAGAGTTATCCTCCAACTCACAATTTAATGCTGATGAAATTTTAGTGACTGTAGAAGACAACGTGATACTTAATAATAAGGACTGGAAAATTCAAAGTGGAAATTTCATTTCCATACAGGATAATTGTTTCTCAATATCTAATTTTGAACTTACCGATGGAAACGCAATGCTCAGCGTTAATAGTGATGTGGAAGACGGTGAGAGACTCTCTGTCGAATTTAAAAACTTTGAGATGGGAGAGTTGGCCGACCTCATATTGAACGAAGGACATTCTGCTACAGGTACCGTCAATGGTGAAATTGATCTCATGGATTTCTGCAAGACACCTTACTTCATTGCTAATATCGAGGTAGAAGATATAGTCTATGATTCCACTTCCATAGGTACACTTACAATATCAGGTGATTCAGATCCAGTGAATTCGATCTTAAAATCAGAGATTAAACTTGCTGGACTGGTGAACAGGGTGGAAGGAAGCGCAGAATATAATACACTTACGAATCAGATAGACATGAATGTTTTAATTGATTCATTGCAACTATTCCTAATAGAACCCTTTATCCAGGATATCATAAAAAATACTCAAGGGCAATTGACTGGGGAGCTGAATTTAAGTGGGAAAGCACAATCACCTAGCATATCTGGATTCGCACAGCTACATAATACAGTCACAACAATCGTCGCAAATAATACAGAGTATAGTTTGTTTGATCATAAAATAAATTTTGATGACAGGAGCATTGATGTTGGAGTGTTGGATATCTATGACGAAGAAGGTAATACAGCTCAGTTAACAGGCAAGATATATCATAATAAGCTGCAAGATGTTACTGTTGACCTCAGAATCGATACAGATAAGTTTATTTTTCTCAATACGAGTTTTGTGGATAACCCAGTGTTTTATGGTAAAGCTTTCTTAAAGGCACAGGGTAGTATTGTGGGTCCTCCTGATTTGCTGAAAGTCGATGTGTCTGCTAAGAGTCTTCCAGCTACGGCGATAACCATATCTCCATATGATGCTGAGAGTTACCTCAGGGAAGATTTTATCACCTATGGAAGACCACAGGAATTTGAAGACCTTACTGATGCGTATTTCTTGCAGCTCGCACAAGCGTTACCTTTTGATGTCACCTTATTACTGGAAGTGACTGAAGAGTCCAAGTTGACTCTGGTTGTGGATCCGATTAACGGTGATAAAGTCGAAGGTTATGGATCTGGAAACTTGAGAATTCAGATTAATCCTGATGGAGAGCAAGAATTCTATGGTCGCTATTTAGTAAAGCAGGGTATTTACACATTCTCTTATGGCACTTTTATTTTCAAAGAATTTGAGATCAGACAAGGAGGTAGTGTGCAATTTAATGGAAGTCTTCTGGATGCCGTTGTGAATATAGCTGCTGTACATAACGTCTATACCACCACCTATGAATTGGTCAAAGATGAAGTGACTCTGGAAGCGGAGGCTACTGATCTCAGTAAATTCAAGTCTCGAACCAATGTAGAAGTATTCTTGACATTGATGGGCCCTCTGGATGATACAGAGATATTATTGGATATTAGAATTCCTGAATTGGAGTCATCCTCTCTTATCAATCCTGTCGTAAAGAAGCTTGAATACCTGCGTGATGATCCAAATGAATTAAATAATCAAGTATTTGGTCTACTTATTTTCAATAGCTTCATCATTTCTCAAAATTCAAGTTTTGGTATAGGGTCCGTAGGCAGTAATCTTGCGCTAAGTAGTATTTCTGAACTGATTTCAAGTAAGCTGAACAACTTTGCACAGAATATGATAAAAGGAGTAGATGTCAACATCAATGTTAATTCATATAATTCAGAGTATGTGAATAGTGGCAGTGGTGGAAATGTTACAGAGGTGGGATTGCAGTTGTCGAAGCAATTATTCAATGATCGCCTTTCAGTTTCAGCAGCGGGTAATGTAGATCTGGAAAATAATGACCAGGAGGGATATTCTACGGTTGTAGGTGATTTTGTTCTAGAATATAAATTGACGATGGATGGTCGATACCGCGTAAGAGTTTTTTCGAAGTCGGATTATGATAGACTCCTCAATGAGAATAATAGTAAGAATGGCGTCAGTCTGTATTTTAGTAAATCATTTGACTCGAAAGTAAATTGAAACTGAATAAAGAATATACTCACGTTATTCTCATAGCCTTAGTGCTGAGTATGGTCGGGTTCTCATCTTGTAAACTGTCCAAGAATCTGGCTGAAACCCAAACGGTCTACGCGGGAACTGACCTTGTGATCCATGATCACAATGAGGCGAAGTCCATCAAAGAATTTAAACTCATAGTGAAAGAGATTCCTCAGGACGGCACGGAATTCGGCGTGGGTAATTTTAAAATTGGACTTTATAATGTTTTTGAAAATGCACCTAGAAAAGGTTTCAAGCACTGGGTGAAATATAGACTCGGTAGTCAGCCTGTCATTTACAAAAATGATATGAGAGATATTACCGAAGCTAAGCTTGAATATTATCTTAAGGGTAAGGGGTTTTTCTCTAATGTAATAAGTTGTGCGGATACAACGAAGAATAGTAAAACTAAGTTATTCTGTGAGATCACCTTAGGGGAGCGCTATCGCATTGATTCATTGATATTTCCTGAGGATACCGTTTACAACAATTTGGACTTAGATGAATCTTTCAAAAGAATCATATTAAAGGAGAATGATTATTACGATAGAAACAGACTGGAATTCGAACGTATAAGATTAGCTATTCTGGCAGGTAATAAGGGATATGCTGATTTCAGATCCAGTAATGTCCATTTCTATGTGGACACTGCCAAAATAGATAATACTGTAGATGTATATACACAGATAATTTCCCCGACTGACAGCACTCAACATGTTCGGTACACCTTGGATAGCATCTTGGTATATCCTAACTATTCAAAGCAGAGCAATCAGAGTAAGCCAGCATCGCGAAAGTCACTGGATAATAGTATCACTATAATAGAGACTGAGCCGTATGTAAATCATAGTTTATTCGAGAGGCTAATATTGGAAGATCCCGAAAGATATTTTAATCGAACACTACAGTCAAGAACGACAAAGAGACTTCAGAATTTAGGATTGTTCCGCTCTGTTAATATTGTCAATGAGCCTAGCTCGACTGAAAGAGGAGACCATATCACGCAGAAAATATTTCTTAGTCCATTAGAGATGCAGAGTATTTCAGGAGAAGTGGAACTGAACAATAGGTCAGGTAATACCTTAGGTGTAGGAGGCTCTGTGTCCTATCAGAATCGAAACTTGTTCGGAAATGCAGAAAATTTCAATATCTCGCTGGGAGGCCAGGTTGAGACAGAATTTGGTGATGGTGTGAGTCTGGTGAATTCGTCTGATCTGAATGGAAAAGTAGAGTTGACCATTCCAAGATTCATCATACCTATTATTGACATAAAGGAGAATAAAAACTTTTTACCACGGACGGTAATCAAAGCTGATTATACCTTGCAAAGGAGAACAGAATTATATAGCATCGAGAGTTTTACAGCAAAATTTGGTTACAGATGGCGACAATCAAATGCCTCTCTGCATGAGCTGTACCCAATTAATGTAAATGAGCTACAAGTATCAAATGAGACTCAAGCTTTTCTCGACCTTATCAGTAGGGATTCAAGGCTGCAGCGATCATTCACAGATGTACTTATCGGTGGACTGCAGTATTATTATACCTACACTAGCCAAGCAAGTACTAATGCTAGAAATAGCCACTACTTGAAAGCCTCTGTGGAGACGAGTGGTAACTTGATCTCTGCGATACTAGGTGCAAACAAATCCAATCCCAAAGAGATTGCGGAAATTGATTATGCACAATTTACTAAGGTTACTCTCGATATGAGAAAATACTGGGCCTTCGGTGAGTCTGATCTTGCGGCACGACTAATTACCGGAGTCGGTAAAGCTTATGGCAATAGTGTGGAGCTTCCGTATGTGAAACAGTATTTCGTCGGTGGGTCCAATAGTCTCAGGGCTTTCAGAATAAGAGGTCTAGGTCCGAGTACTTTATATGTCGATTCAGAGGGGTTGTCTAGTATTGAGTCTCAATTCATAGATCAGACAGGAGATATGAAATTGGAGATGAATTTGGAATATCGATTTCCAGTTTTCAAGTTTTTCAAGAGTGCCTTATTTATAGATGCTGGTAATATATGGTTATTGGGTAGTTCTGATCGTCCTGATGAAAATTTTGTCTTTAGACAATTTTATAAAGAGATCGCGATAGGCACTGGCTTGGGTTTGAGATTGGATTTTGGTTTTTTCTTAATCAGGCTGGATATCGCTTTTCCCTTACGAGGACCCTCCGCCAGTGGCTTTAATTGGCGCATCTCTGACATGGATATTTTATCTAAAAGATGGAGAGATGATAATATCAGATATAACTTAGGAATCGGGTATCCATTTTAGCAAATCATAAACTGCGCTCCAATTTGAAATCAGAGAGCTAAAATTTCAGGCTCACATAAATCCCACTTGCCGAAGGGGCGATACTTAATTCTGTTTTCTTTTGTAGCTTATGTAGCCTAGGAATATAATAGCCGATCAGTGCTCCTACACCATAACCAATGACGACATCTGACGGGAAATGTCTACCCGCAGCATAACGTGTATAAGCCGTCAGTGCTGAGATGCAAATTGCACCTGACCATACAAAGGGCTTGTACAGAGAATCTGGGTAGTAGTCTGAGAATACAGACGCAGAAAAGAAGCTAATACCTGCAACAAATGAAGTGTGACCTGAGAAGAATGATTTGCTCGCATTGCGTTTCTGCTTGTCGCCCAATGGTACTTCAGTATTATAGACATAGGGCCGCTTGCGCCTTACGACGGCTTTAAATCCCGTTGTGATGGAGTAGCTGAGGCCGATCACTTCCAGGTACATGAGACCGATCACGCCTGCATCAGATCTGGCCCTTCCAGAGAGTAATAAAGTGAAAGGTATAAATGGTGCCACATTTTTACATAGATCACTTATGTTAGCGGCATTGCCACTATAGTTATCTATTGCTGACCTGTCAAATCCTATTACATTATTTCTATCCAGTGCGGCAATATCACTTTCTGACAATATGGGTATGCTCCTGTTCAAGAAGAAATCTGCAACTATTAATGATGTCGCCCCAGCAGCTATGTAACCGTCTGTGCCCCAGGATAAAGCATAAAGATCATTTTCCTGACCTATTGCTACAGTGTTCATGCCAAAAAGCAAAATCAGAAAAATATAGAGCTTCATATAAGGGCTGCTAAAAAGGGAAAATTATGTTTTTCAATATAAAGTTAGTCTATTTTGTGGTGAAGGTTAGGGGGACTTGGTTGTCAAATTCGTACGCAGTAAGTATTGATAATTCAAGTCATATTATCGCAAAATCGCATGAATCATAGGACCAAAAAGTAGAATTAAGCTGAAATTTATAAGAAAATAGGTAAAAATTAGTTTTTACGCTTGCGATAAATCCGAAAGCTCGCATATTTACGTATTTATCAGTATACGCTTACTCACTCTTAAATCTACTCAGCCTTGAATAACCTCATTATATGTTGTCTTGTTTTAATATGCAACATTACTCTAAACGGTCAGAGCATAGTAGGAAACGTCAAGAATTCGTCAGGCGAGCCACTTTCTTTCGCTCTGATAAATGTTCTGAACAGTACCACCCATGCACATTCCAATGACTTAGGTGAATTCAGTTTGAAACCCATATCAGAGGGCGATACTATTACAGTATCTTATTTGGGCTATAATGATGTGACCCTGCCCATCACTGACTTGTCAAAAACATTGGAGGTAGTGTTGGAAGTTCAATCCATAAATCTGGATGAGATAGTGATCTCTAATGATGTGTCAGCTATGAGTATATTCTCAGGTATTGACATCATCACAAGGCCTGTTAATTCGTCTCAAGATATTTTAAGACAGATGCCTGGACTATTCATAGGTCAGCACGCGGGAGGGGGTAAAGCAGAACAAATATTCCTTAGAGGTTTTGATATAGATCATGGCACTGACATATCCATATCGGTGGATAATATGCCAGTCAATATGGTATCTCATGCTCATGGCCAAGGCTACGCTGACTTGCACTTTGTGATTCCAGAAACCTTGGAGAAAATAGATTTTGGGGCTGGTCCTTATAATGCTGATGAAGGCAATTTCAATACGGCAGGATTTGTCAATTTCATTTCAAAGAAGAAGCTATCGGAGAATCTCATCAAGCAAGAAGTAGGACAGTTTAATACTTCAAGAACTTTACTGATGCTGAAAACAATAGAAAATAAAAAGACCGACTCCTACCTTGCAGCAGAATACTTGCAGACGGATGGACCTTTCGAAAGTCCACAGAATTTTCAGCGAGTCAATGTGGTGGGTTCCTTTAGGACTGAACTGGACGAGACTCAGAACATTGGGCTATCCATCTCACATTTCTATAGCGACTGGGATGCCTCAGGACAAATTCCCGAACGTGCCGTTCAGAGTGGATTGATCTCCAGATTCGGAGCTATCGATGATACAGAAGGTGGTGTAACCAGTCGCTCAAATATCAGCCTCACACATGAGAAATATATCAGCCCGACGTCGTTTATCAAGAGTACTTTATTCATGTCCAAATATGATTTTGAACTATTTTCAAATTTTACATTTTTTTTAGAAGATCCAATCAACAGCGACCAAATAAGACAATATGAAAGCAGACAATTATACGGTCTGAATACTGAGTACAGTCAGTCTTTCACCCTAGGTAATCTAGAAGGTGACTTCAGTCTTGGGTTGTCAGTCAGGTCGGATGCAAGTGATGATAATGAATTGTCACATACACGTAATAGGACTGAGACCTTGGAGCAGATACAATTAGGCGATATACGGGAGACAAATATGGGGTTATACACTGACTTCAAATTTGACTGGGGTAAGCTCCTGATAAATCCAGGTATTCGATATGATAATTTCAATTTCAGGTACGAAGATGTCCTTACTACCGAATACATTTCTGAGTCAGCTCAGCATGGCATATTAAGTCCTAAGCTGAATTTATTCTATAACCATAATAAGAATTTGCAGTTGTACTTGAAGACTGGTAAAGGTTTTCATTCCAATGATACACGAGTTGTAGTCAGAGAGACCAGTGAGAGAACTTTGCCTGCTGCTTATGGCTCTGACTTAGGAGTCGTGTGGAAGCCTCGCCCTAGAGTGCTTATGAATGCCGCTCTATGGTATTTATTCTTAGAACAAGAATTCGTCTATGTGGGAGATGCAGGCATAGTAGAGCCCAGTGGTAGAACGGCAAGAAGAGGTGTGGACTTGAGTGTGAGATGGCAAGTATTGGATTGGTTATATTGGGATGTGGATGCTAATTATACTATAGCAAGACAGATAGATGAGCAAGAAGATGCGGACCGTATTCCACTGGCACCGGTATCTACCGTATCTACTGGACTAAGTATAATTGACTTAGCAGGATTCAGCGGCGGCATCAATGCTAGATATCTTCACGATCGTCCTGCTAATGAGGATAACTCCATCATTGCAGAAGGTTATACCGTTCTTGATCTCAATCTGACCTACGAGATAAATGCCCTGAGTTTCGGGATACAGATACAGAACCTAATGAATACGGAATGGAATGAGACACAGTTTGCAACAGAGTCTCGACTTAGGGATGAACCTATAAGTGTGGAAGAAATACATTTCACACCTGGTACACCGTTCTTTTTTAAAGGTGTTGTTGGGTTCAGGTTTTAGAACAATCTTTTTCTTTTAAAGAAACTGTTTCAGGATGAGAGATTGGATATGGTGTCATACTCGTGACTTTGACTAACTGGTTGTTATATTCATTTCTTGAATAAGCGGGATATTCTTTCATAATCCAGTATAATCATATTCCTCATCATAGCGGTGAATGTGGTCACACTCATAAATGGGAAGAATACTGAAATATCCTTGAGTGAATTCAAGGATATTGCGCTGAAAGATGACATAGAGAAAGTCAAGGAGTATGAAATCCATATGGTACTAAAATAGTTTTAATAGGCAGGGAGATATTAGTAATGCAGAGAACAACTCTTGTCTTCGATAGGCTTCATCAGGTATAAAGTTTAGATTTGTATATTGAGATAAGCTGAATAGCGCCAATTGAAAACATATATTCAATGATTTATTCCTTTAAAGGCTTTACGCCTGTCGTACATCCTTCTTCCTATGTCCACCCGCAGGCCGCTGTCACAGGGAATGTCATCATATGCAAGGACGTATACATAGGACCCGGGGCAGCCATAAGAGGAGACTGGGGCGGGATTGTCATCAAGGATGGCTGTAATGTGCAAGAGAATTGTACGATACATATGTTCCCTGGTGTGACTGTGATCTTACATGAGTCGGCGCACATCGGCCACGGTGCCATCATACATGGGGCAGAAATAGGTGCTAATTGCTTGATAGGTATGAATAGTGTCATAATGGATAGAGTCACACTAGGTGCGGGCTGCATTGTAGGGGCTTTGGCCTTTCTCAAAGCTGACAGCGTCTTTCCAGAACGCAGCCTCGTAGTCGGTAATCCTGCAAAGGTTCTCAAAACAGTTTCGGATGAAATGCTGGCCTGGAAAACCAAAGGCACCCAGCTCTACCAGACCCTACCCGCTGACTGCCAGGCACATCTGAAGCCCGCAACTGCATTGACAGAAAGCCCAGAGAACAGACCAGCGCAGGAATCACTCTTCCAAACCTGGAATGACATTAAATCTCAAGACGTTTAATGTGATGTCAGAACTGACCCAAAAAGATAAGACGTCTTGGATAAAAGGCAAGGCTACAGAGCTGGGCTTTCTGGATGTGGGCATCGCCAAAGCAGAATTCTTAAAAGAAGAAGCGGATCGATTGACAGATTGGCTAAGCAAAGGTTATCAAGGGAAAATGGAGTACCTGGAAAATCATTTTGAGAAAAGAACAGATCCTCGAAAGCTGGTCAAAAATGCCAAGTCTGTCATCAGTCTGGCTTACAATTATTTTCCGGAAGATGTTATTAATCCAGAAGGTGAAATCAAAATTTCCAAGTACGCTTATGGCCGTGATTATCACAAGGTGGTCAAGAAAAAATTAAAATATTTTTTCAAACTGATCAATGAAAAGTTCGGGCCAGTAGAGGGACGGTTTTTTGTGGATAGTGCACCGGTGATGGAAAGAGAGTGGGCCTTGCGAGCAGGCTTGGGTTGGATAGGCAGAAATACGCTGATCATAAATCCGAGGAAAGGATCTTTTTTCTTTCTAGCAGAAATAATCATAGATGTTGAGTTGGACTATGATGAGCCGATGACAGACTACTGCGGCAGCTGTACTAAATGTGTGGATGCTTGTCCTACGGACGCTATAATAGGAGACGGATATGTCGTGGATGCTTCTAAATGCATCAGCTATGCCACGATAGAGCTTAAGGATGAAAATATTCCAGAGGCCTTTTCCGGTCAGATGGAGGGTTGGGCATTTGGGTGTGATATCTGTCAAGATGTCTGTCCATGGAATAGATTTTCCAATCCACATGAGGAAAAGGAATTCTTGCCGAGTGCTGCGCTGAAGAAGCTGAATGATGAGGGTCTGAAGAATATGACAGAGGAACAGTTCGGAGAACTTTTTGAAGGCAGTCCGGTCAAGCGTACTGGATATGCAGGATTGGCGAGAAACATTGATTTTGTAACAGGTACTAATAGTGAAGAAGAATGAAATTGAATATTGCTTTGATCTCGCATGATGGAAAGAAGCCAGAGATGGTTTCATTCGTTGCTAGGAATCATGCTTTTCTGGATGATGCGACAATCTATGCTACGGGAACAACTGGAAATAAAATAGAGAAGGAAGGCTACAAGGTTGAGAAATTATTGTCTGGCCCCCTCGGTGGTGATGCGCAGATAGCAGCGCTGGTAGCGACTGAGCAAATTGATCTAGTCATCTTTTTCAGAGACCCTCTCGATAAGCACCCACACGAGCCAGATGTGCAAATGCTGATGCGACAATGTGACGTGCATAATGTTCCACTCGCAACGAACCCCAAGGCAGCTTACTACCTGTTAAAGGGCATAAAGTCTGTTTTTCCTGAGGGTGATTATCCTGAGTGATTAAACAATATTTACTTAATTTTATTTCTGATAATTCACTTAAGATCATAATCATGAAAGCTTTATTTCTTACAGTTTTATTCACTTTCGGTTGCTTTAGCGTTTTTGCCCAATGGGGTGATAATTATATAAAGCTTTCTGAAAACATTACGACTGAAATAAAAGCTACTGAGGCATTCGACCGGATAGATGTCATTGAGGATTTTAAGGTTTTTATTAAATTTTCTGATCGAAATGAGAAGGTGGAGATCGAAGCCAACGAAAATCTTCATGACTTGATCAAAGTAGAAGTAAAGGGAGGAATACTCAAAATAACCACTGATTCTTATAGTACCAGCAGCGGTGGCATAGGAAAAAGGAATGGCGCAAAAGAGCACTTGGTTCTTAAAATCACGACTAAATCCTTGAAAGAAATAAAAGGTTATGAAGATGTCACCTTCGAGTTGGAAGGAAATTTGAGAACAGATGACTTAACTATTTCCTTGAATGAGGATTGTATCCTGACTGGCTCTGTCGAAGTGAAAAATCTAGAACTGAATTTAGTAGAAGATTGTACTGTAGAAATTCAGGGGAGCGCTAAGTCCATGAATGTAAATGCTGATGAGGATTGTATAATCAATGGCTATGATCTGATAGTGGGAGATTTGAAAATCAAACTGAATGAAGACAGTAAGGCTAATCTGACAGTCAATGGCACCATAGATTTACGAGCGGATGTAGATAGTGATTTCAATCATCGTGGAGAAGGTGCTTTTACTAGAAAGAAACTACATGAAGATTCCAAAGCGAAGGCGCAAGCGCGGTGAATGATCCTATTGGCTTTTCTGAGCTTGGTAGTTGGTTTTTTGATGGGCCGCATCTAAGTACCTAGGTTGTTGCCTATGCAGATAGTGAGATTGATTATAGTGCTGGTACCTTCGTAGTATCGATATATTATGATGCCATCAAATGTTGGTATCATAAAAATTAAGGAATTATAAAATGGTGTAATTTGAGAGATCTCAGACTATGACTTCTTGAGATACTTGGTAAGTAGGACGATCTGCTGACCGTCTACTTTTCCTTCTACTTGCTCTGCATTGTCATGTAAAAGTCTGATTTTTCTGACAGCTGTCCCACGTTTGGCTGTGAAGCCTCCACCTTTTACATTGAGGTCTTGTATCAGAACTACCGTATCACCTGATGATAGGACATTGCCATTACTGTCTTTATGAATGATGTCAGTACCTGAAGATTGCTGTGCCCACTCCAAGGTTTCCTCTGTCAAGTACATCTGGCTTTGTAGATCACCTGCCCAAGGCTGAGCTGATAACTGGCCCAGTAATCTATGGACTACAACTTGCACAGCAGGCTCTTGGGACCACATGGAGTCGTTCAGACAGCGCCAGTGATCTGGATTGGATGTAGGGTCAGAGCTGAGTAAGCTGGAACACAGCCCACAGACGGCCACCTGATTACTAGTGATGTCTTCGACCCTGGGTGGGACGAAATAGGCTGACAATTGTTCTGTTCTGTTACAGAGTTCACAAGCTGATTCGCAGCGAAGCTCCAGGGCATCCATTAAAGACATGTACTTAGTTTAATATTGGTGTGACTTAATCGTCAAAAATCTGGATTCTGACCTCTTCTATCTTAGCGACAGATTTCTGTAACGCTTTTTCCAAAGCATCTATGTCTGCCATGATGGACTGAGCAGGCTTGGACTTACGAAGGGTAAATCCCCCTTTGGAAGTATGGATGCCAGCCAATTTCCATATACCACTAATAGTGATGACAGAACCGGATTCTTCTATTACACCTATATATCGGACCTGATGAGTAGGGTATTGTTTGATTAATTGGACAGTGAGAGAATTTCTATCACAAGTTCCTCTAAACTGAAATACATTAACATCATCTCGGCCTGATCCCATTACGACGCCATCCTCCTCAAAAGATAAGGAAGTCTGCATAGGGTGGTCTCCTGAGTGCTGACCACCATAAGAATAGAAGCCTTGGTATTCACCGTTGTATTTTGATATGGACATGATGCGATATTAAGTATATCTGGCGAAAAGTGCTAGGATTAGATATAGTCCGAATTGATTAATCGTGGATGCGAAATTGAGACGGAGATAGTATATGCAACATAAATATATGATAATCAAATAAATACGTATGTAGAAATATTATATTCAATTAGTAAATCTATTTCAACATATGAGTTGATTAATTATATAATATATCTCTATATATTAGCGGGCGCAACTGATGGTTTGACGAAAACCGGGTTGTACAAGATTTAATTACTCAATCTCGAAGGTCGGTTTAACTCACGTTAAAGCCGGTCTTTTTTTTTTGCCTGTAACTAATCTGGCTTAAGCTCAGGTAGCTACATTACGTATCATTTCAAGAGACTATATTTCTTCCGTGGAAGGCAGGAGCTGGTAAGATTTTCTTGAGTTTATCCAGATTGGATTTTGTCACCTTGCCAGCCACTATCAGTTCGACCTTATTCTGAGTCAAGCTCAACATTCTCACTAAGGTTGCAATGCCATTTTCTGCAGTTGCTTCACCACCTGAGCTGAGTATGGAAAGGCTATCTTGGGGTATTTGCCTTGACCATTTGACTAGTTTCATGACATCGCCTATTATGGCTTCGGAATAATCTATGGCTTTGTGAATAGTCAGACTACGGGGTTGTGCATAAGTGTGGAATGCTTTGATGTCCTCTATATCCAGACGGCCCTCCTTGAGACTGCCGTACACAAAGTCATTGATACCCAGAGCCTTACACATGTCAATATCTTGTCTGATCAATACTTTTTCAGAGTCATCAGAGGTGAAATCTCCAGCCCGCGGTCTTATCATCACCTTGACAGGTATATTGACAGCAGTCTGCACAGCTTGTAATAGTGCAAGCGGTGGCGTCAATCCATCCAGATGTAGATCAGCACATAATTCCAACCTATCTGCGCCGTTTTGCTCTGCTCGGATGGCATTGGTTACAGAATCCACACAAGATTCTATAATGGGTGATTCTAGCCAAGGGGTTCTTGTCATTATTGATAGAATTAGCTATATTTGCGCTCCTTAAGAAATAAACTAGTGTATTAATGCTAATAATAAACGTAAAAAGCGACGAATCAATAGATAGAGCGCTTAAAAGATACAAGAGAAAGTTTAAACAAACCAAGCTTCTCAAAGAAATCAGAAGACGTAAGCATTTCGTCAAGCCTTCTGTAGAAAGAAGAAATGAGGTATTGAATGCCGCATATAGAAAGGAAATGTACGGTGATAACTAGACTAATACCTATTACTACAATATAACAGAAGGGAGATGATATGAATCATCTCCCTTTTTTTATGGTGCAGTTCCTATGATTAAAAAATTCTTCGTGGAAATTGTATGGTTCAACTTTACTCAAAGTTACCATTGGAAGCCTCAAACGCAAAAGATTATATTTCTTCTTTCATCGTAAACTTTTTAGAATGCCGCACTTATGAATAATACTGAAATCTCACCTAAGATCCTTGCTGCTATATTTTTCACTGAAAATAATTTCACAGCAAGTCATTAAGAAAATTTGGAGCGATACATTCATAACTTTCTGAAGAATAGATGGCAGCTTTTCACACTGCTTTTTATCTCGGTTGTATTGTTATATGGCCGGGCCTATGCGGCGGGTTTCGTGACTGACTTCACAGGTTTGCATGCCAAGATGCAAGGCAAGGGCTTGGGAGATGCTTTGAATTCTTATGGTTTTCCTTCATTGATGCCGGTGCTTAATGTTACTTATGGTGGTTTGAGTATGCTAGTTGGGTTGAATGGTGTAGCATGGTTTTTATTCTTCTCTTTTTTCTTTGCTTGGACTTTGATTTTGTATTACGGATTTATTGTTGAGCTTTTATCGGATAGTGGTGTGAAGAGTGAGTGGGTCGGTGTGGCTGCAGTGTTATTAGTCCTGACTAGTCCTTATCAGGTGGAGGCTATGACATGGAAGGTGGGTCTAGGGCACCTGATGTCTGTTTGCTTTTTAGTCAAGGCAACATTAAATATTATTCGTTATCTGAAGAGTGGGGAAGGAAATACTCTTTTGGGAATGATGTCGTACTTGGGTTTGTCTTTACTCTGTTTTGAGTGGGGATTGGTTTTTCCTGGGGTTGTCGTCGTGTTAGCATTAGTGTATCTGCAACTAGATAAGACAAGTTACAAGAAAATTGCTGGTTCTGTTGTTGCCTCCGTAGTGGTGATTACCATTTACTTATTGACCACTAGAGTAGTGGTGGGAGAATGGCTAGGTCATTACGATATGGGTACTCAGATGAATATTGAAATAGGAGCGATGCTAAGTACTGCTCTCAAGTATTTTGTCAAGCATTTGGGAATGGTGCATTTTCTGTCTCATGATTCCAAGTCGGTAATCTACGGATTGGCTGATAAGCTAGGAGTGCAAATAGTGGCATATGGTGCGGTGTTCTTGTTGAGTGTGGTTTGGCTATTGCGCCGAAAGTCGACTGCCGAACATAGGCTTATGATTGCAGCATTATTGCTGGCCTTCGTGAGTTTGGTTCCGGTGTCTGGTTTGCATTTTTCACAGCTACAGTTATCTGAGAATGATCGGTATGGGAGTTTGTTCATATATTTTTTTAGTTTTTGGCTAGTGCTGCTGGTGTTACGTTTGCCTCGATGGCCTAGAAATATATTGGTGAGCATTTTTATTGTGTTGCAATTGTTTTTTCAGCAGCAGCTAGTCAATAAGTGGCAGAACTCACACGAGATTATTGAATCTTTGACGAGCTCTTTTAAATCTTTTGAATTTAAAGAGACTGACAAGGTATTGATCTTGAATCTGCCGGAGAATATGGATGGGATTTTCATGTTCAGGGATTATGGGGATAAGGAGCCGTATAGTGATTATCTGAAGATGTTTTTTGATGAGCTGCCAGAAATAGAGGTAGTGGCTCAGTATAACTTACCAGGTAATGCTTTGGGTTTTGCTGTAGAGAGACGGGGCGATGAGATATTCTTGAAAGCGGAAGAGTGGGGGAGCTGGTGGTGGCAGCAAGGCTTGGGCTTGGCAGGGTATGAGACAGGGTCTTATGAGTTTATGCCGGAGGGGAAGGATATGCGGGTGCTGTTAAAAAAGCCAGAGACTTATACTGCCATTCTTTATGGTGATGGGCAGCGATGGATAGAATTATAGGAAATTGGTATATTGTATAACTTATGGATAATGGAACTATTCTCTTTACCATCTTTTTGATAGTTTTCGGTAGCTGCGGCCTACAGAGTCAATCAGCACATAGAGTTTTATTACAAGCGCAATTGGATTCTATCGTGGCGCCTTATGAGCAGAGTACTGGCACTGAATTCGGGCCGGGTATGGAGTTTAGTTTTGAAAATAACTATGCTGGAACAATGAATTCGGCTGGCGAAGTGTATACAGCTAGGGGTAGCAAGGTAAGATATGAATCAGGGGATACAGTCTTGCTGACGAGTATAGGGGTGATGGGAAGGAAGCACATCAATTTATTTTTTGAAGATCAGAACAAAGAGGCTTTCTTGAGAAAAAATGAGATAAGTGAAAGAATGACACTTGTGGATTCCGCGGCATTTGTGGCTGAGTATGATCTAGTATCAGTAATAAATCCACGAGAGTTTGGTCCATTATGGTATAAGTTACATTGTTCAGAATATGATGATTACTCTGACTCCGATAAGACTGAGAAATTTTATATCAATACTGAAAAAGAAACCACTTTGCACATTAATGTGGAACGGTTAGACCAAGTAATAAATCTAGAAATAAATATTTCCAATTCCCACGGTAAATCTATTATGGGAATGGGTTGTGCTGAGGATAGTGCAGCTTATCTAGAATTCAAATTTTTGGATGGTTCAGTCTTGAAAAAATTCAATACGGATACAGACTACTGTCCGATGATCAAGATAGACATATCAGATCATTTGGATGAATTCAGGAAGGGCGTGGAGGCGATCACGCTGTCATATTCCAAAAAAACAAAAACACTGATTATCTCAGAGGAGATTTCAAAATTTATAATTGACATCAAACTGGATTGTATCACTAATTAATAATCTTATGACTAAGCAAATTACTGTTTTCATTGTTTGTATTTTTTCTGCTTCCATAGTATTCGGTCAGCAGTTAGGAGAATTTTTTGAGGTGGATGACTATGCTTTTCATTCCGGTGTTGATTCCATCATCACAACGAACTATATGGTTAGTGGAGATTATTATGATGAGCCTGATCTTATTGAAAATTATGATGGAAAGGAAGTGGCTTTAGGTGTATATGATCGCTCTAAGTTGATTTATGATGGCAAGTTGGCCTACACAACTAAACGTTACTTACATAATGAATTGACTAAGGTAGAGTCTTTGACATTTAATGAGGCTGGTCAACAGCTGAGCTACAAAATTGATTCATATCTGAGTCCAGGGAAGAATGCTGAAAAAACTTATACCTATGATAATAAGGGACGACTAATAAAAGTAGTCAGTGTTGGTTATCATATTATGGAATATGAAGCTGGTGATTCCACTATACATACAGATACGACTTTTGAAATGAATTATGGGAAGAATAACTTAGTAAATAGTGCCTCAACTTTCATACAAGAAATGGGTATGTCCTTTGCTGTGGAAACTGAAGAAAAAAATGACACTGTATTCTATACAGGCGAGATGAAAATGTCTGCGGAAATGCTAGAGATGATGGGCGATAGAGGAGGCCCGGCAAGTAATAAGAGACCAATGATGTACTTGGTTAAGAATAAAGTCTCTGATCAGTATGAAGCTTATGAAAAAGGTCGTGGAGGAATGATGATCATGCAGGTAATAGATAAAGAGGGTAGAACTGTGGAGCTTAAAAAATCATTGGAAGATAAAATTACCCAGCACGATAAGTACGGGTACAAGGGATATGAAAGGACTAGTGTGGACTCACAGCTAGCAAGCGACGGTGAAGGCAATAATCAGTATAACAAGAGAGGTCAACTCAGTAAAGAAACAACTTTTGAAGGTACCAAGCTATTTGAGTATGATGACAAAGGAAATCTAGTCAAAGAGTTTTCTGTGAATCCATATACTACTGAGCTTACGGATCTTACAGTTCACAAGATCTATTATAGTAAGTGATAGCGGTTGCTGTACAGGTTTTTTAATAACACTACTCTTATTGTTTGCAAGTTTTCAAGACAAAGAGTAAAATATTCTAATCTCGACTGATGTTTATTACATTTTTACCGTAATGCGGATAATAGGAAAAATCTCAGTAGTCGCCATGACTGTTTTTTCTAGCCTAACTTTGGTCAGGTCGTTAACTGAGTCATCTCTGCTTCTTTTCTTCGTTCGACATAAAGAAGAGGTAATGGTCAAGGTTTACCTGGGCTTAATATACGCTTGTGGGATCAGAAACTGTAACGCAAGCCTCCAAGATGCATCCCATAGCCAGTGCTGAATTCATCCAGCGTATGTATAGGCCTCAGACTCATCTGATGTCTATAGAAGATACTGATGGAGGTCTTGGCTTGCAAGGCTCTATTCAAGCTCAGACCAATGCCCAACTCTGGCAGAGTCTTATTGATTGAATCTTGATTATTGGTTACGGTGGAGGAAGTGGTGTTGAAATCAGTGTTGTTAGTCTCTAATAGTATCAGTTCATTGGAAATATTGAAGAGCTGCTTCAAAGCAATATCTGCTTCTGCGTTTAGGGAAAATAAAGAACTTTCCAGCAGCTTATAACCTAGACCTGCGCTCAATGCCATACTCTGGTACATATGCTGATTGGTCAGATCTATTAAGAGATCGGTCTGATCAGTGTCGACCATATTTGCTCTATTGATAGTGGCTGATCCTTCTATGGAGCCTAAAGGAGTGGCCATGGGAAAGCTTACGTTATTGTTGGTCCCGCTGGTCTCTTGGGAAACAAAGTATGCTACATTGGAGTTGTGTCCTGAAACGAACCCGACCCGCTCGTAGCCCAGACTTGTCGTTACTTCCAATCTGGAGTCTACATCAAAAGACCCGCCTATCTTGAATGCCAACACTTCTCCAACCTCCGTATAGAATGAGGCAGGACTGACAGCAGAGGCAAAGTTATCATTGAGTTGCATATTAAGTGCACCAGCACTAATTTCAATGAACCATTTGCGCATTTTCTGGGGCGTAGATACTTCTGTATGAGACATTTTAGATTTCGTAGAAGAGAGTATTCTTTCTTTCCTATCACACTCGAAAGCTATCGTAGCTGATTGATTAAATGTTAATGAATCAAACTTAGTGAGTAATTTAATTGCATTCTTATCTAACGATTCAAATACTACTTCAGTCTGGGGTGGTAGTATTTTCCTGCTATGTTGTACACTAGCCGTGTTTTCAGAAAAGCCTGCACTCGGGATGGCCTGATCGCTTAGCTGATCAGTATTCAGTTTATTTTTTGCTATCGTGCTTTTAGATGTTATTCTTGTTTTGTTGGATTTATACTTTGATGCTTGAGAATTTGCGGTAATCATCTGATTAACGATTGTTGCATCATATTGATTTAACTGTTTAGTAATAGTAGTACTTGGATTTTCAATATTTGCGTTTTTGTTGTTAGCAGCATTGGCGGTGGCGGCTATTTTTTCCTCAGGTAGAGGTTCTTTTTTTTTTATGATCTTGCTGATCTTTTTTGTTGCTTTGATGGTGCTGACATTCTCGGTACTTAGTTCCTCTTGCTCAGAACTCAAGGGCACATAGAACAGGCCTGCCACGATTGCAACAGCAAACAAACCAAGTAAGAAAATAGGCCACAACTTTTTCTTGCGAGGTTCTTGGTAGATTCGTTCTTCTATATTGCCTAACAGTTCCGACCCAGCTTCTAACCAATCCAACCCGTCAAGATTATCACCGTCGAACTTATCAGCCCAATTTTTATCTGATTTGTTCATATGTGTTCCTTTCTTGTAATTTGCTCGTTCGTGCCTATTTTGCTTTGTAGCAACTTTCGGGCTTTCATGAGTTGGGTCTTAGAAGTATTGCTACTAATGCCCAGTAGCTCTGCTATTTCGCGATGATTATAACCATCTATGACATATAGATTAAATATGGTTCTATAGCCTTTGGGTAATCGGACTATTAGAGCCAGTAGTTCTTTCATGGATAGATTGTCGATGGCATTAGTTGTGGTAGTAAGCGTTTCCTTGATTTCTGAAAGTTCCTCAAAAGCATTGAGGGGGGATTTCTTTCTCAGCTTTTGTAGACAGACATTCACGACGACTTTTCTGGCCCAGTATTTCAGTTCTCCTTTGTCGGCATTGAATTGTTTCAAATCTCTGTGTATGGCGACGAAAGCATCTTGTAATAAATCTTGAGCATCAGCTCTGTTGTTAACATATCTGAGACAGGTGAGAAAGAACCATTTCTGGTGTGCATGATAGAATTCCCTGAAAGCGATCTGATCACCATTCAGAATTCTTTGTTGCATTTGTATGTCTTTATCTTTCTGACTCACTTCATCGTTGTTCCTTTCCAAAAGTAGTAAATAAGGTCGGGACTTATTGGCCGAAAGGCTGACTGGTTTTAAATATTTTGAATTAGCTATGCCCACTATTGTAATTCTTTTATTTAGTAAAAAAGGGAGCCAATAGTCACAATATTGACCCCCTACAAGATCTAGTGTATCAAAACCTTTTTGACAAAGGTCAGACTAGAATTCTCAAATCTCAAAAAGTAAGAACCAGCATTGATCTGATCGATAGGAATCTTTGAGCCATTTGAAATATTGTTCCATCTATTCACTAGCTCACCTTTCATATTGAAAAGTGTCACGTTATTATCTACATCATTTATTTTATCCATTTCCAACTGTATGTGGTCAGTGGCAGGATTAGGGTAAAGTCTGAAATCTGCAAAATTTTGGTCTGTGACTGATGAACTACCAGATGGTAATAGTACTGCATCTATGACATGCACGACACCGTTGTCAGTGATGATATCAGCCATAGTTACTTGAGCACTATTAATGAATACACCATCTGTATTTATGGTTACGGTCACATCTTCTCCATTGATCGTAGTGGCCATCATCCCATCGCTCAGATCCGAGCTCAGGACAGTTCCACTTATAGCGTGATATAGGAGTATGTCAGTCAACTCAGGTATGTCAGCCAATAATGCATCCACAGTCCCTGCAGGCAAAGCAGCAAAAGCAGCATCAGTGGGCGCAAACAATGTGAAAGGTCCATCACCGCTGAGAGTTCCATCCAGATCAGCGGCAAGAACAGCAGCCTCCAGAATACTGTGATCAGGGCTATTGACCACTACATCCACTACTGTGGTTCTAGGGGGCAGTAATACGGCGTCTATGACATGGACCACGCCATTGTCTGTTACGATGTCCGCAAAGGTTATCTTGGCATCATTGATGAAGAATCCATCAACGTTAATGTTCACCTCTATGTCTTTACCATTGATAGTAGTGGCCATCATACCATCACTCAGGTCGGTGCTCAGGACAGTTCCACTAATGGCATGATACAGTAATATTTCTGTCAATGCAGGAATGTCAGCCATTAAAGCATCCACTGTCCCAGCGGGCAAGGCTTCAAAAGCAGCATCAGTGGGCGCAAATAACGTAAACGGTCCTTCACCGCTCAGTGTCTCAGCTAGATCAGCGGCAAGAACAGCAGCCTCCAATGAATTGTGATCAGGGCTATTCGCGATTACGTCTACGACTGTATTAGTTGGAGGTAATAGTACAGCATCTATTACATGCACAACACCATTCGAGGCTTGGATATCAGCCATGGTGACACGTGCATTATTGATGAAAACGCCATTTGTATTCAAAATTACAGTAACATCTTTACCATTTATAGTGGTGGCTAACATACCATCACTCAAGTCTGAACTCTTTACCTCTCCGCTGAGTGCATGATATAAAAGAATGTCTCTCAATGCAGGGATATCGTCTAAGAGAGCAGCTACAGTGCCAGCGGGTAGCGCAGCAAATGCTGCATCAGTCGGTGCGAATAAAGTGAAAGGCCCAGGTTCACTGAGAGTTCCAGCTAGATCAGCAGCAATCACTGCCTCTTCCAGCGTATTATGCTCATCACTATCGATCACTATGTCGACAACTGACTGTGCTGTCATGAATACAGGAAAAAGAAAGAGTAATAGGATTCTTGTGTACTTCACCATGTCAATTTTTTTAAAATTTATAGGAAAGCTATTACTGACATAGTGCAATCAGGAGGGAAAGGGTTGTCTGTCGATATATAATTTTTAATATTATAGTATAATTGGCTGTGTACCAATACATTGGAAGTTCCTCTTACATAGGGTTGGCCTGTGCTCTTAATTAGTGAGCTGTTAGAAGTGCAATTACTTATCTGGTTATAACGATTTTACCGACGGTTCTGCCCGTTTCCAATTGTGTATGGGCTTTCCTCATTTCTTCGAATTCAAAGGTATGGGAGATGTGTGGCTTGAGTTTTCCTTCTTCCAGTAGTGCCTTGAGTTGGTTCATATCTTCGCCATTCGATTCTACCATCTCAAAGGATAAGTCGAGCTCTTTAGCTTTGGCAGCAGCCAGGACAGCTTCAGAGAACTGTGGGGAGGGTAGCGATACTATCTTTCCTCCTGATTTGGTGACTTCGATGGCATTCAGCAGATATTGTTCACCACCGACACAATCTAACACCATGTCCATGTCAGATAGAAGGGTTTCAATAGCTTCGTTATGATAATCTATATGCTGATCTGCACCCAGACCCATTACAAATTCACGATTCTTGGCCGAGCAGGTGGTGATGACATGAGCCCCTTGCGCCTTAGCCATTTGTATGGCAAAATGGCCTACACCTCCTGAACCAGCGAGTATGAGTATTTTATCTCCATTATGGAGTCTATTCTTAAAAACTTGCAGAGCCGTCAAAGCAGCCAAAGTTGTCGCTGCAGCAGTCTCAAATGAAATGGACTCGGGTATCACAGCCAGATGATTCTCCGGAGCAGCTACATAATCAGCGTAAGCCTTTCCACGTCCTGGAAAATTGATCATACCGAAAACTCGATCTCCTTTTTTCAGTGACACCACGGATGATCCTGAGGCAACTATTACTCCAGCGATATCCCATCCTAGAACAGCGGGATAATCTTCTCCATAGATCATATGGAGGACATCCTCATTCTTCCTGACCTTGTAATCTATAGGGTTGATCCCTATGGCTTTCACTTCCACGAGGACTTCATTGTCGCTCAATACAGGAGGGATCACATCTTCATAGACTAATTTTTCTACGTCTCCTGTTCTGTGTAGTACTATTGCTCTCATATATATGGAGCGAATGTAGTTATAATAACAATCCTCAATTGCGTATTAAGGATAGTAAAGTATGAACAGCTTGAGTAGACAACTTCCTCAACGCGGGACTGATGGAACTATGATGACTACTCCATAAGATCTGTGATATTGCCAGATATTACACCGGAAATAGTGTATGTGTATACATTTTTAGCCTTTTTCTGTGGTTGAATTGACTTTTTCACAGTGGGTATGTACACATAACGAGCTCTGGTGGGGCCTGATATGGGTGGTGCCTTGGCTAGGGTGGTGGCTGAGGGAGGTGTAGGTGCGGGTGTGGACGCTTTTTTGGCTATGGGGAGCTTAAAGGTTATTTGTGTTTTGTTATGGAAGGTGACTCTTAGTTTTCTGGGATTTTTGGGGATTTCAAACTTAAGCAGTTTCAAAATTCTCTCAGCTTCGGCATCACATCCGTGTCCAATCCCTTTGACGACTTTGGTTTCTACGACTTTGCCTTTGTGATCTATGGTGTACTTGAGATGGACGGTGCCCTCTACTTTTTTATCAATGGCTGTCTCAGGGTATTTCAGATTATCCTTTATGAATTTTCTTATAGCTGCATTGCCGCCTGGATAGACTGGTTTTTTGATGAAACTGTCATCTCTTCTTTCTTTGCTACTCATAGCTAATAAAATTAGACTAAAAGAATACTGGATTCAACTTAAGTTGAAAATTTATAAGTTCAAGGTAGAATTAAAAGAATCAATAAATTTCAAATGACTAATTACTCTCCAGTGGAACTTCTCCTGTACGGTGAACAATAGCGTAATTGCTTTTAGATAAAGCCGCACTGGAGCCGCTAAGGTTATCCTAATCCGATTTTATAACGGAGGCCTAGATTGAGATGAAGCTGCTGCGATTTGGTTTTAGCCTTGGGTTCCTGATGATCTGGCTGTTGCGAATATTGATAGAAGCTTGCCAAGTGTAGATCCCAGTTCTCAGAAATGCATAGCCGATCGATGGTTTGACACAGAAAGCCAGAAAATTATTACTGAAAGGAGCGAGGTCATAATCCATCTCAAAGGAAGTGACTCCGCCTAGGGAATCCAGTGTTCTGCCCGTTTGTTCTTTTAGGAAATTAAGAGATAACGCTACATTAAATCCATATTGGAATTTCCGATTTGAGATGACGTATCCGATTTCCATCGGAAGGGTCAAGGTATTGAATCTATTATGTGATGGTTGTTGTGGAATTTGCATTTACCATTTTGTCACCTCGTAAAGTTCATGTCGTATCACCTGGAATGTCTCTATAAAAATTTTCAAGAGCTGGTCTTTCTTATTGATCGAAATAGGGGTAGTGGACAAGTAGTTATTATAAGGACTATGGTACTAGAAACGTATATCATTGGGTATTACACTAGTTTCATCGCCTTTGTGACACTTACTCGAAGATTTTCCATATACGAGGTAGAAAAATAAGTTTTAGTAATCTGATACGGGTCATTATACAGCAATCAGCTTATAATCTATGCATATTTGCAGCAATGTCAGGTAAATTCTATGAGAGCTTTAGTCATATCTGGAGGAGGTTGTAAGGGCGCATGGGCTGGCGGTGTCGCGGAGCACTTGATTAAGGAACGTTGTATTGACTATGATATTTTTGTAGGGTCTTCCACAGGTTCCTTACTCATTCCACACCTGGCAATAGGTAGGATAGATAAGATCAAGGCGATGTATACCAATGTCGGTCAGGAAGATATTTATACCATCAATCCTTTCATTCTTAAACCTAATGGACAAGGCGGGATGAAAGCCTCCATTAATCATAAGAACACCTTGAAGATGTTCTTAAAGAAGAAAAAGACATTTGGCGATACCACCGCCTTAAGGAAAACCATAGCCAAAACTTTATCAAAAGAAGATTTCAGAGCTGTACAAGTGTCCGGCAAGAAAGTAATAGTCACGGTATCTAACATCACTAGGACGACAGTGGAGTATCGTTATGCCATCGATTGCTTGCACCATGATTTTATGGATTGGATGTGGGCATCCAGTAGTTTTATTCCTTTCATGTCTCTGGTGGAAAAAGATGGTTATGAGTACGCTGACGGTGGATTTGGAAATTATATCCCCATAGAAGAAGCGATAAATATCGGTGCCAAAGAAATAGATGTCATAGTTCTCAACCCCCGAAGGCGAGCGCCCAAAGATGTTCTTACTTATAATGCTTTTGATCTATTGCTGAAATCTTTTCTTTTTATGCAAAAGCAAATAGCGCAAGTGGATATTTTGACTGGTCATCTGGAAAGCATCTATAATAAAGATGTCAAAGTCAACTTCATTTTCACACCTAGGGAACTGACAGAACATTCCTTTTTTTTTGAACCGAAACAGATGCGAGGTTGGTGGCAAGAGGGATTGGAGTATGCGCGGGGGCATTATGGGGAAATTAAGAGTTTGTAAATCTAAGTGATTCGCTAGCTACTGTTTTCCTTTGTAATCCACATTTCTGAATTGCGCAATTATAATACACTATCTTTTCTGTTTTATATACGGTAATCGATTGATCATCAAATCTTTAGACAATTACCTCGCCGACAGAAAGAAGAGGGTTAACGGATACAAGTGACAATTTCAGATTCATACAGTCACAGCTATCCTGTAAGTGATGTACTGGAAGACAGAATAAAAGTTGACTGTACTACTTTTGCACCCGGTGTTTACTTTGTCAGTATCTTTAATGACAGCGGGTACAACAGGGTAGAGAAAGTTATGATCAATCCTTAAGTAAGCGAACTTTGGCGCAGCCGTTAGAATTTTAAAATAGAATATGATTTCAGTTATAAGGTTTACCATTTTCCTAATGCTACTTATAAGCACGACTGCTTATTCTCAAGATAAGCGGGATTACCTGTGGTTATTCGATGATGATCAAGATGTGGGGCCTGAGTTCAGGGCCTTGAAGTTTGATTTTAATCAGAAACCCTTTGTTCCAGAGCTGAGATCGGAAGGGCTTTACGGCTTTAGTAAGAATAATGTTTCCATATGTGATGAGGATGGGAATCTACTGTTTTATTCTAACGGCTGCGCTATTCTAACCCGTGACCATGTGGTGATGGAGAATGGAGCAGATGTCAATGAAGGAGAATTCTTTGAGGACAGATGGTACGGGGATTGTAAGTTTGGTTACCCAGGCAGACAGGATATGCTCGTCTTGCAGGACCCGAGTTATGAGGATGGCTACTATATGTTGCATAAGCGTCTGGAAAGGTATGTTGATGATTCTTTTCGTCCACTGAGTTTGTCTTACAGCTATGTGGATATGTCTCTTGATGGTGGATCAGGAGCAGTGACTGAAAAGAATGTTGATTTTCATACCATAGAGGAATTTCTTTGGTCTTACCTCACAGCCATCTATCATGCCAATGGCAAAGACTGGTGGATACTGAATCCTGGTGCAGACAATAAATTCTACACTTACCTGCTCGATGAGCAAGGGTTGAGACTGGATAAGGCGCAGGATGCTGATTATGAGTTTGACCCTATAAATGCATCTGCAGGTGGAGATGCGAAGTTTTCACCTGATGGTACTCAACTGGCCTATTTCAATCATTCCGATGGACTGCTACTTTATGATTTTGATAGAACGACAGGAGATTTGTCAGGTTTGAAAAAGTTGGATATTCCAATTGTCACACAAGTTGATTTTGCAACTTGTGAGTGGAGCCCCAACTCTCGTTTCCTCTATCTTGCTACAGCAGATTCCTTGTGGCAGGTGGAAGTGAAACACGAAAACTTAGAAGACGGTAAGGTGTTCATCGCAGAACATAATGGCGTTAGAGATCCTTTTTCCACTAAGTTTTTCATTAGCACCTTGGGACCTGATTGTAGAATCTATATCAGACCAGGAAGCAGCAGTTATTCTTTCCATATCATTCATAAGCCAAATAAAAAGGGTCTTGCTTGTGATTTTGTGCAGCAAGGCCTTAAGCTACCTGAAGCTTCATCGGTCGGTAACTTTCCTAATTATCCACGGTTCAGGGTGGATGCAGAGGATAAATGTGACCCATCGATTTCCATGGTCTGTGGAGAAGAAGTGTATTGGCGTAGAGACTTGACGCTGTATCCTAATCCTACAACGGACAGGGCGACCATCGAAATTCCTGCAGGGTCAGAAGGGGGAGATCTTTTTATTTTCGATATGGCTGGGGAGCTGGTAGACAATATTCTGGATTTCAATAAAACCTATTTACAGCTTGACTTCTCTGCTTATCCTAATGGCGTATATACAGTAGAATACTTGCCAGCTGATAATGAGGATAAACGTACTGTTTATACAGCAAGGGTGAGCAAAATGTAGCTAGGGTCAGTCAATATATTTCATTAGTGCATTTGAGCGCTAATATAATTTCATCTTTCAGATAAAAAGCAAAGGCAAGCAGCAAGCAGCTGTACTAATGAAATGGCAGCAAATGCGCTACTTCTTATCGAACTCTCCTTGCTCGTTAAGGTAGTAGATGACGCAGAATACGACTGCTGCAGAAAGACCCATGAAACCTAGTGATGAAAGCATAGTTTGGTTTTTATCGTTTTATGTATGTAAAGATACTGCAACATGAGGGAAATCCATTAAAAGTCAAATTCGATTGTATCGCCTAAAGCTAAATCTTCTCCGTTTTTGTCTTTTTTGCCTGTTTTCCCTTTGGCAGCAGTCTTCTTTTGACTACTAGTCCCCTTGGAAGTCACAGTTTTCTTGACTTTAGGTGGGTCTTTGGGTTCTGTTCTGTCCTCTACTTTGAGCAGTTTGAACTCACCCAGTTTATTGCCGGCAGCTTTCCAGCCTTTGACACCTACAAATATCAGTATCTCCAGTTCCTTGTCGTGCTTGACCTTATCCTTCTTGTAAGTATAGCTCAGCTTCGGCTCCTCATCCAGAGAAGCGTAGTATAACTTAGAGGATTTGTGCTCAGAAATGAAGCGGAATGGCTGATCCAGTGTCTGGGTCTCGATGAGGAATCGCTTCACCATTGTCCACCCACGATCACCATCATAATAGACGCAGGACAAGATGGTATCTGGCTCCAGTTTGGCTAAGTCCAATAAGTTTTCTGCATCATATTTCTTGTTTTCATCCAGATCAGAAATCTCATAAGTACCATTCTTGTAGATGGCTATCAACTGATCACCGGTATCGAATTTGCCCAGATACTTGCCGCGCTCATCAGCATTGAGACGGCCACTCACTTTGTCTATCCAGAGCTTGACGGCGCCCAGCGTGGAGCTACCCACTTCCAGTTGTGTGACTTTACGGATAGGGTACTTAGTAACGATATTACCTTTGCTGCCTCTGCCCTTGATATCCAGAGTTCCAAAGTCAAAATCAAACTGTTTCTTATGCGCCTTGGAAGCGGCAGTGAGTTGGATAGATACCACTTCCGATTCGCCATTGGGCTGGACACTGAAGTAGTAGACTTTGTTGTTTTTGTCTCCTGTGGTCAGGTCGTAATCTCGGTCTCTGGTCACACCTGTGACATTGAATCTTTTGGCCATAGCCTTGCCAGACTTGGCGTCCAAGTAGATCATATTATAAGTGGTCCGCTCATCGCCTTTTTTCCATACATCAGCATGCAGTACATTCTTACCCACGAATACTTTGTCGCCTATCTTCACCACTTTCATCGTTCCTTTCTTGGTGAAGGCGATGATGTTGTCTATGTCAGAACAATCTTTGACGAATTCCTCTTTCTTGAGACCAGTCCCTACGAAGCCCTCTTTTCTATCCAAGTAAAGCTTAGCATTCTTAGCGACCACTCTTCTGGCTTTGACAGTTTCCAATTCTGTGAGTACCGTTCTTCTCTCCCTGCCTTTGCCATACTTAGCCAGTACATCTTCAAAGTACGCTATGGCGAATTCTGTCAGATGTTTCAGATCATGCCTGACCTGCTTGAGCTCATCTTCCAGCGCTGCCAACTGCTCCAAAGTCTTGAACTCATTATACTTGGATATCTTTTTGATTCTGATCTCGGAGAGTCTGATCAGATCATCCTGCGTGATTTCTCGTCTGAGTTTGATCTTGCCTTTGCCGGCTTTGCCACCAGGCTGCTGCACATACTTTAGGAGACCCTTCTTGATGAGTTTCAATGCCTCTTCATAAGACTCCGCTTCCTCTATGTCACGGTAGATTCTGTTCTCGATGAATAACTTCTCGAGACTGACGTTATGCCATTTTTCTTCGAGTTCCTTTTTCTTGATCTGTAATTCCAGCTTCAGAAGAGCTTTGGTGTTTTCAGTGGAGATCTGGAGTAGTTCCTCCACACCCAGGAATACAGGCTTATTGTCCATGATGACCACCGCATTGGGGGAGATGGACACTTCACAATTAGTGAAGGCATAGAGGGCATCCATCGTCACATCGGGAGAGGCGCCGCTCTGTAATTCCAGTATGATTTCCACTTCAGCGGCGGTATTGTCGAGCACCTTCTTTATCTGAATCTTACCTTTGTCATTGGCTTTGAGGATCGAGTCTATGAGGGAGTGGGTGGTGACACCATAGGGCAATTCTGTGATTGCCAGTGTCTTCTTGTCTCTCTGCTCGACTTTGGCTCTGACCTTGACCTTGCCACCTCTCTTGCCAGAGTTGTATTCACTGACATCAGCAAATCCACCCGTTGCAAAATCAGGGTAGACCTTCACGCGTTTGCCTTGGAGGATCTTAATGGATGCTTTGATGAGTTCTTGGAAGTTGTGGGGCAGAATCTTGGTAGCCAATCCTACGGCTATACCCTCTACGCCTTGTGCTAGGACGAGGGGGAATTTCATCGGGAGATTGATGGGTTCCTTGTTACGGCCGTCGTAGGAGAGTTGCCATTCTGTGGTCTGGGGGTTGAAAGCCACATGATTGGCAAACTTGGTCAATCTGGCTTCTATGTATCTGGAAGCTGCGGCGGAGTCTCCAGTTCTGAAGTCTCCCCAGTTTCCTTGTGTATCTATGAGTAGGTCTTTCTGGCCAAGATTGACGAGGGCGGCACCTATGGCGGCATCCCCGTGCGGATGGTACTGCATGGTCTGGCCTATGATATTAGCGACCTTATGGAAACGACCATCATCTATCTTCTTCATAGCGTGCAGGATACGGCGCTGCACGGGCTTGAGCCCGTCTTCTATGGCGGGCACGGCTCTTTCCAGGATGACATAAGAAGCATAGTCTAGAAAGTATTCCTTGTACATGCCTTCCAGAGGGTGGCGTTTGCCGCCTTTCTCGCTGATGTCTATGGATCGAATTTTACTCATATATGATTAAAGGGTAATATTTAAGTCCTTGATAATGTGTACAAATATAGGGGATATGGTGGTTTTTATGCTGCTTTTAGGGATCATTTTTGAGGTGAGGTCGAGGTTTGAAGGTTAGGGTAGTTGTAGTGCTTACCAATGTAAATATGGAAGCAATGGTGAGGAATTGGCATTGCTGTTCAAGCGTGAAAGGTTCAACTCCAGAGAACACAAAACCAAAATTTACAAATTATTCTATTAACTGCTAGTCTCTAGTTTTATCAATCCGTCACAAAGAACAAATAATGCAGCTTGGAAACCTTTCAATGTCACTATCAATAACGGTACATAATAGATACTATTTCCGTGGATATTGTAAAAGATGTTTCTAACTGTTCATAACAAATTAAAAATGGAAAATAATCATGACAGTTCAGAATAGAATAATTGTGATCTGATGATAGATGTAGGAGATGGTGCAGAGCAGGAGCTAGTTGATGAGTTAATTTGTTTATCAAAAATCCATATGATTCGTCCTTAGTTAAGATAAATCTAAGACTCATTCTTTAAATACTTTTTCAGTAAGATGTATCTGCTGAAAATGAAAATATTGTCATTTTGCTGATTGCTGTATTTTTGGATGAATTTCTGTAAAAGTTGTCCAAAAGATTGAATGCTTGCTTTTTTCAAAGATTTTTTACATTATTAATATTACTATATTTGCTTATATATAAGTGTAAGGACACAATGAATTGTTCAATATCTAACTTTTAATCAACGTTACAATTATGGCTACTAGGAAAAGAAAAACATTAGACGCAAGATACACTAAGACTCAAATCGTCAATCAAATCGCCGAAGAGAATGAGCTCACAAAAAAGCAAGTAAATGGTGTGCTTGAATCTCTGAGCGAAGTAATTCAGCTTCATATTAATAAGAGATCCATTGGAGAGTTTGTTCTGCCTGGATTACTGAAAATTCAGACTGTTAAGAAGCCTGCCAGAAAAGCTCGCAAGGGAATCAACCCTTTTACTAAGGAAGAACAAATGTTTAAGGCTAAACCTGCATCCACTGCAGTAAAAGTCCGTGCACTTAAAAAATTGAAAGAAATGGCTAATTAGTTCAGACTAACGTCAACCCAAGTCATTGCAAACATTTGGTTCTTTTGGAGGGTGTATTCTCAAGTTTGTCTAATAACTTATATAGACATAAGATAAAAACTTTTAAGCGGTAAAAGCACAGGCCTTGTATCATTGGCTTAAAGTCGAATCATTATTGGGATAATGAGGATCTTTGGCTCCCTTATTAAAAGTAGTGCTGGATGCGGCAATTGAATCAGAGATGGATCAATCAGCACCTGGATGAATAACAGAGGTACTAAGGCAACAACAGAGATAGCCATAAGACCAAGACGGTAAAAACTTCACACGGTCCGATTGAACGTAAGACGCCACAAGATAGGAACAGTAAATTTGAGTCTAAGATAATCAAGTAAAGGCAGACGATATTGGCAGAGAGTTTAGAGCCTCGAATATTGGGGATTTATGGTTTGGGAATGAGTTGTCAAGATATATCAAGCATGTGGATGATATGTACGGGATGACCTTGTCACTTAGTGTTTTGACAGAGATTACAGATAGAATTTTGCCAAAGTTTACTGAATGGCGGAATGGTCCTTTGGAAAATGTTTACCCGATTATTCTGGGTAGATGTCATACATTATAAAGTCCATGAAGACCACCGGGTTTTTAAAAAAAGCGGTGTATAATATCAATGGTTCGGTAAAAATGTGTGATGATACATATTAATAAAAAGTAAATGCGTGGGTTGGCATGACAGCTTGTAATCAAGCTTTGACTATGATTACACAAGACGCATTTACAGTTGGTAAGATGGTGATTAATTCTGTTTTGTCCAAAATGAATTTTTTATCCAAAAGTCAGTCAGGATTTATTTTAGACATTCTTCTATTATTTCTAAGTCTTCGAGGACATCATTATTTCATTCAGATGTCTCGCGAGGGAAATCGTAATGAGAAGAGTTGCCGCTATCAGTCGGAGAAAGAATTTAATTGGATATCATTCAACGATAATTTAGTAAAGCAGAATAGTAGCCGTGATTTGGTGATCGGATTTGACCTATCATACATACGCAAAAGTGGTCTCCGACGAAAGAGGATGTGCTGTGGTTATCTATTGTTACAGGTCGTATTCTCCATCCCTACTTTACTGAATTCGCTCGAATTCCAATCTACCTATGTCTTTGTCAGATTTAAATAGTTTGTCAGCAATTCCAGTTAGTGGAAGGGATATTTTTTGTAATATTTCAGATGTCTTATTGAGATGTTCTCCTTCTTTTCTACTCTTTGAATTTAGCCCTTTTCTTATTGCACCGCTTACATAATAACTTGACCGAATATTGATAAATTTTGTGGACTTCAGTTTGAAACCATAATCATTCATAATCGATGCATAGTATTCAACGGGTCTTCCTAAGCATAAGTCGTCGCCCTTTATGGAATTTTCTATTCTTTCAAAGAGCAGTACTTTATCCTTTGAGACTCTTGAAAGTTCTTTCATTATTTTTTTGAGCATCTTTTCATCTGTATTATGCTGTAGAACAGTTGCAGTAAATACAATTTCAAACTCTTCATCTGCAAATGGCAATTCTGTACCATTTATCTTTTGTACCTCTATTCCAGCTGGAATTTTGTTTTTGGCGAGTTTAACCATTTGCTCAGATATATCTACACCACTCAATCTCTTTGGCTTATGCTTGTGGATTTCTATTAGATTGCCACCAGGGCCGTGCCCGATTTCTAATACTGATTTATTTTCAAACCCATATTCGTTTAGCAGTTTTAAAAACTCTTTCCTTTTGTAGCGATAGTAGGGTTCATCATCGCCTGCAATGATATTTTTTCCATTTTCCCTTTCTTCGATTCTTTGACCTACTTGTGACCAATATTTTTCTGGGTGATACTTTTCTTTATTCATTTGCTTATTTTTTGTCTTTATTCTGAGTTACGGGTTCCGGCTATGCGTCGTCTCTCACAAGGAACGCAGTGAGATATGATCTTCATAGCCATTGTTAGGCGTTCGTTGTGTGCCTTGCGTTACTCAAGGGTACTAATTTAAGAATGTTCTTTGAATTATGGAGTAACAGAACTGTAGATGAGATGATGGGTCTATTTAATGCGTGAACCATCCATAAGTTTGCTACGACTTTTGAGACCCCTAGATGGTGCTGTCCTTTCAAGGGATTGGTATTGAGCGATCTGGAAAAGGTAAATTATGAGAATAGATTTATCAAGGTGTTTCTATGGAAGATGAACGAAAGTGATCCTTCGATGAAGTGTCGAAAATAACCCAGCAAGGAGAACGGAAGTTCACTAATTTATACAGCTGGATAGATGTTGTTGATAATCAAAGTCTTGGCGGGATTGAGAGAAGTATGTCCGAAAGAATAGACCTAACACAAACCTTAGCAGGTGATTAGTTTGGCAACCGGTATTTAGGCGGCATGAGCAATAGGAGGGCTTATCTACGGAACAGGGAAAGCTACCCATCGATGTTAAGGGAACGAATATATGTTGAAGGTCTAATACCGATGGTTTGGGATAGTGGCGGATCTACTCGTATTAGCGAAAATGCCACATTAATCCATTCGAAAGTTTGGATGAGTGAAGGGGTATAAAATTTCATAATTCTACTGTCAACTTCAATTCAGTTTGAGGGAAGAACGGTTATATACTGTGGAGTTGAAGAGCCGTATGAGCTGAGAGGTTCACGTACGGTTCTGCGAGAGGTTTGGGGGTGAGAGTCCCCTTTACCTACTCGATATTATTTGTTTAAAAATTTAATCATCTCAATTGTATGGTATGCAGATTTACCAATACTACCTTTTAATTCATCAGTTTGTGGAATATTGAGTTCGTTTACAAAAAAGAATTCGCCTCCATTTTTTTTATCGAGAAATGTATTAAAGTAGAAGTTCTCCAAATTTTTCGCTTTTATTTTGAATTTGTCACCTGCTAAGGAAAATGCTACTAATGCTTCACAATGTTGCCACCATGTTTTTCTTTTGTCTGTAACTTCATTATTTACAGGATTAACTTCACTATAAAAGCCCTGAGACAAATCCTTTTTTGGAAAAATAGGCTTTTCTAAAGTTGTGTTCAATACATCAATTCCAAAATCTTGATATTTTAATTGTTCTTTCTTTGTCAAAAAATTCCAATCTTTTGTTCTTAAAAATATAGAGGCGTATTGAAAATTATGCCCAGGAGTAACAGTAAAGCAAATGGAATCTGGAGAAGAATGTTGGCACGGAATCCAATTGTCGTCAAATTTAATATTTACCCAGCCTAATTCTTTGTTCCACCCTTTGTCAAAAGCAATTTGGATATTTTCTTTTAAGTAAGGTTCGTATTTGCTCCTATTTTCAACGTCAACTGACCATAAGTTTTCCATGTATGCAGTAATAGGATAAATAAGTGCTTGTAAGGTTTTGCTGCCCTCAATTTGAGCATTATTCGCATAATTGCCATAAAATCCTCCCTTTATAGTATCGTGGAATGTTTTTACAAAACTATCATGGCACTGATGTAGCTTGTCTAACAAATCCTTACTTGGGTTATTTCGATATAATTCGGATAAGCCACAAAGTCCATAAGCTTGTTGCCATATATCTAAATTCTTTGAACTATCAGCCTTATTAGTTTTCATATCAAAGAATGAAGCGAAATAAGTATTCAATGAATCTTTGATAATTAGTTTTTCCATTTGAAAATCAGCCGCTTTCTCAGCTTTTGCTAGATAAGAAGCTTCTATATTCTTGGAGTAGGAGAGCCCATAAATTAGTCTGCTTAGAGCCACATTGAACACCTTATCTGATACTACGTTACCTTCATTATCAATATCAGAATAATAGGTACCTTGAGTTTCTTGATAGGCATTTTCATTGAAGAAATTTAGAAGGTTATCTATCTTTTTTTCGTGAATTTGGGTTTTAGTGAATGTCTTGTTACTCTCTTTGCAGGAGATGAATAAAGACACTACAACCAAGGCATAATATGGTATTTTATTCATTTATTATTTTTTATCGATTAGGCAAAGGGAATTTCATCCTAACCCTCTCACAGAATCGTACGTGCTAGTCTCCCATCATACGGCTCTTCAGTTAATATTTAAGTCGTTAGTTCTTCCTATAGAGTTCTTCCTACATCTTTGCAGTTGACCATATAGTTGACAAGTTACTTAAAATGGCATTAAGCTGCTAGCCCCTTCGCTCCCACTCCATTACAGAGTCTTCATCACTACTATGAACTATTCTGACTTCAAACAAAATAGTGGTATTCTAACTTACAAGCGTTTGTCTTGCTTGAAATTTCGCTTCTCAATTTTGTTTGATCTCCCCTGTTCCAAGTATATGCCTAAAAATAAATCATGCCTCCTAAATCACGTCTGCCCATAACTAGTAAATCAGGTTTCCGTTATGATCTTCCTGTGAACACAATTTAATCACAGTTTTGACAGAAGGTTCGTATTCACGGCACTTCATAAGAGGTTCACTTTCGTTCATCTTTTCTATTCATATCTGACTCGTATAATCAAGCCTTTTCCTTTTCGCTCAATACCAAGAAATCACTCCCCCAGCACCAAAAAGCGATTTGTTGGCTCCGCCTGTACAGCGGCAACGGAGGGCCTTCCTCCATCTTAATTACAGCATTGGTCATCAAGTTTATTTTAAATCAATCAATGGCTTTGGTTTCCATTCAGGGCACACATTGGCATATAATGGATAATGATACCGAGCGTTTCCGACGAAGGAGGATATACTGTGGTCTTCTATTGTTGAACGAAGTCGCAAAGCGACGGAGTACAACACGGTGCTACTTATTGTCCCTGTAAAAAACTAGCACGACCTTTTCACTGACCTACTTATTTAAACAAATAAGTAGGTTATGATGACACCTATAAAAAGCAGGACAATAGATCGTGCTAAGAATGAAGTTACGAGTTTTACGGTAATGTTCAATTTATTAGAGCAAAAAGTAGTGCTGGGCGGGCTTTCCCAAGCTACCCTACTGAACTATGGAAGATGCATCGCTAGAATAAGTCTGCACTATGGCAAAGCAACCATACATTTGGACTCCGAACAGATCAATGGCTTTCTCCAGGGTTTACTCACAGGAGAGCGGCCTTCCAAGTCTTATTTCAAGTATACCGTCTATGGCCTTCGATTCTTGTACAGAGCACATGGACTGGAAGATCAGATGATAAAGCTGCCCTCGATCAAGTCAGAAAGCAAACTGCCTGTTGTTCTGAGTCATAAGGAATGCAAGCGGTTATTCAAGGCAGGTAAGATCCTCAAGCATCGTGTGCTTCTGAGCCTGATCTATTCTGCAGGATTACGGAAGCAGGAAGTATGTGACCTGCGTATCTCAGACGTGGACATGGACCGCATGATGATCCACATCCGGCAGACCAAGTATAACAAAGACAGGTATGTGCCACTGAGTAAGAAAATGATCATAGGATTAAAAAAATATCTGGAAGCTTATATGCCCAAGGATTATCTGTTCAACGGAAAAATCAGAGGTACCAGGTATTCAGCTCATGGCGTACAATGGGCGATGCGTGAGGCTACTAAGCGAGCAGGCATATCCAAGGCCGTTAGCCTGCATAGGGTACAGACAAGGGACATAGTTTACACTTATAAAGGGACATAGTTTACACTTTTTAAAAGTTCGAAATTGCTTGAAA
>ENA-ORXM01000354-ORXM01000354.1-marine-metagenome-genome-assembly--contig:-NODE-354-length-86182-cov-16.562418_pt1 | contig 86182 bp, 74 predicted proteins | sample MGYA00237867_ERZ511480 | MGnify/ENA primary metagenome ERZ511480 (study PRJEB26309, sample SAMN06266103) | marine metagenome | isolation source: Algal blade | place: United Kingdom:Sidmouth, United...
CCTCACTTCCCAATACAAAAATCCCGAAAAATACTTTCCAACAAATCATCCGTTGATACTTCGCCAATTATGCTCCCCAACTCCTGCAAAGTTGCTCGAATATCTAAAGCTATTAAATCACCGGAAATGCCTTGTTCTAAATTTTGAAGGGCTAGTTCTAAATATTCATTGGCTTTTTTAAGATGTTGAAAATGACGTATATTAGAAACAATGGTATCGCCTTTTTGTAGTGAAGCAATATCTTTTGAAATGGTCTTTTTTAAGCGATCTATGTTTTCATTTTTTAGGGCTGAAATTCCTAAATGCGTAACATTAGGCAATCGTTCTTCCAATGCTGCAATCAATTTGTCATTTACGCCATCGGTTGAATCTAACTTATTAGCAACGCAAAATATTTGAGCTTTACTATGTTGTAATTCCTTAATGTCTTTTTCTAAGTCATTTAGGGCAAACGTTTCATAATCATACACATAAATTAAAATACTGGCTTTTTCAATGGCCTCAAAAGTGCGCTGAATACCAATTTTTTCAATAGTGTCTTTAGCTTCTCTAATTCCTGCGGTATCAATCAACCTAAATTTTATACCGTTGATGTTGATGATGGCTTCAATGCTATCGCGGGTAGTGCCAGGTATGTTGGAGACAATGGCTCTTTCTTCTTGCAAAAGCGTATTCAACAAAGTGGATTTTCCAGCATTTGGTCTACCAGCAATTACCGTATTTACGCCATTTTTAAATACGTTGCCCAATTGAAAAGATTGCAACAATTGACTAATGGTAGTTTGAATTTCTAACAACAAATTTTTCAATTCTGTTCTGTCGGCAAACTCTACATCTTCTTCACCAAAATCTAATTCTAACTCAATTAAAGAAGCAAATTTAATAAGGCGTTTACGTAACCCTTTTATGTCATTTGAAAAACCGCCCCGCATTTGGTGCATCGCCATTTGGTGTGCATTTTGAGTATCGCTGGCAATTAAGTCGGCCACGGCTTCGGCTTCCGTTAAATCCATTTTACCATTTAGAAAAGCACGCATGGTAAACTCGCCAGGCTCGGCTAAGGTTGCCCCTTGGTTTAAGCAAAGCTCAATTACTTTTTGCAAAACATAAGCCGAACCATGACAAGAAATTTCAATCACATCTTCACCAGTAAAGCTCTTTGGGTTTTTAAATAAGGCAACCACCACTTCGTCAATTATAGTTTCGGCATCTACAATTTTGCCGTAATAAATTGTGTGCGATGTTTGCTTGGCTAATTTTTTTCCTTTAAAAATGCAATCGACAATAGCAATGGCTTTGCTGCCACTCAAGCGAATAACACCCAAAGCTCCAGAACCTGGTGGAGTTGATAAAGCTACAATAGTTGTCTGTTCTATCATTGAGAATATTTTGTTTTGATGGCTACGCAAGCCATGTAAATTTGTTTGAAAACGGGCTCAAATAAAGCATCGTCATAATACGGATCAATTACTGCTTGGTTCATTCCTTTATTTAAAAAATTGAGTAGTAGATGTATCTTTTCGGTTTGTTCATTATTTGTCATTCGCTTAACGGTATTATAATTATTTTGATCCATAGTAATCAATAAATCATAATGCTCCAAATCAGCTTTGTTAATTTGTCGGGCTTTTTGTTTTGATATATCCACCCCATTTTTTAAAGCTACTTGTTGCGAACGTTTGTCTGGAGCTTTTCCAATATGCCAACTACTTGTTGCGCACGAATCAATTTCCCAATCTAATCCTTTTTCTTTACATAAATGTTTCAGTATGCCTTCTGCCAATGGCGAGCGACAAATATTACCTAAACAAATCATTAATATTTTCATTTTATTGCTATTAAACAAAGAAACGAGTTCCTTTGGAAGGTTATTAAAATCCTATTTTCTTTCTATCGGTTTGCTTTTCATTTAACTCATCTTTTTGCAACAGAAAATTTAAGGCCTCATTTATATCACTAAATTTTCTATTCATTTCTTTTTCTAACTTTTTAATTTCTTTTTTCAAATCAGAATAATCAGCTAAATATTGTCGAAGTATTATAAAAGTACACATAATTGATATGTTGACTTCAATGGCTTTTTACTTCTCAATACAGAGGAAAGCATGGCTACGCTTTGTTCTGTGAATGCGAAAGGAAGGTATTTACTGTGTTTGCCTCTTTCTTGTTTTTCTAAGGTCGCAAATTGCGACCTTAAATATTCAAGTTCTTCTTTAGAAAGTTCAAACATAAAGTCTTCGGGAAAACGATCAATATTTCTGCGAACCGCTTCTTTTAATCTCTTTGTTTCAACTCCATACATTTCGGCTAAATCATAATCTAACATTATCTTTGTTGAACGAATTATGTGAATTTTTTCTTTTAATAATTGTAGTTCCATAATTAAAAGTAGTGATTTAAAATGCGAAAATATTTAACTATTTAATTTTGAGGTTAACTTTTGTGCCCTCATTTTCTGAAATGCAATGTTTGTTGCGAGCGGGCAAGGTAATTGAAATAGCCTTGATGGCAGCGGTATCCTTTTTTGTTTTTTTAAACAAAAAAGATTTAGCGGACAGCAAGTGGACCATTTCTTTGGGTTCAAAGGTTTCGCTTCAAAATATTTTATATAGCGTAAAGAAAATTAATTAAATCATTTGATTAAAAATTGGCACATCTTTTAAAAAAGTGGAGGCTTTATTTTGCCAGTTTAATTGATATACAAAGTGTTGCAAGCCGTTGGTTAACACAAAATAGTTGGGTTGCAAAGTTGCTCCGTAAGCGGCAATTTGTTCAAAAGTGTATTGGCTTAGTTTTATTTTATATGATTTACATTCGGCTATTAAAACGGGTTGCCCTTGTTTATTGAAAACAGAAACATCGGTAAAACGTTTCATTTGGTTTACTTTAATATGTTGCTCTACCTTTATTAAACCTTTCGGAAATTGCTTTTGATTTATAAAGTAATGCAGCAAATGTTGCCGCACCCATTCTTCGGGTAATAAGGCTACATATTTTTTTCTTACCACATCAAATATGTAAGGTTTGGTGTTGTTATTAATAACGTTAAATTTGTAGGCTGGAAAATTAAGTTGTTGCACGCGTAAAATATACAAATTTGTATGAAAACGAAAAAAGCTATTGTTGAAAATTGGTTACCTCGTTATTGTGGTATTCCATTAGAAGGTTTTGGAAAGTACATAATATTGGTAAACTTTAACTATTATGTTAAAAAGTTTGCTGAAATACATAAGGTGGAGGTGAAAGGGCAAAATGCAAATATGCCTAATGCTACCGCTAACGATATTACAATAATTGATTTTGGTATGGGTAGCCCTAACTCGGCTACTATTATCGATTTGCTTTCGGCGGTAAAACCTAAGGGTATTTTATTTATTGGTAAATGTGGTGGCCTAAAAAAGATGAACAACTTAGGGGATTTTATTTTACCAATTGCTGCTATTAGGGGCGAAGGTACTAGTAATGATTATTTACCAGCTGAAGTGCCTGCCTTGCCCGCTTTTGCGCTGCAAAAGGCGGTTTCAACTGCTATTAGAGATAATAGTTTTGATTATTGGACAGGCACGGTTTATACTACTAACAGAAGAGTTTGGGAACACGATAAAAAGTTTAAAGAATATTTAAAAAGTGTACGTGCAATGGCTATTGATATGGAAACGGCGACCGTTTTTATTGCTGCTTTTAAAAACCATATACCTGCAGGAGCATTGTTGTTGGTAAGCGATCAACCAATGACGCCGGCTGGTGTAAAAACAGAAGAAAGCGATAAAGAGATCACCATCAGTTATACAGATATACATTTGAGAATTGCGATTGAATCGTTAAAAACTTTAATCAATAATGGCAATACTATTCGTCATCTTAAATTTTAATGAGTTACCAAGCCATACAAAAAGCCATTAAGGCTAAAGATTTTAAATCGGTATATTTATTACACGGGGAGGAAAGTTATTTTATTGATGAACTAACTAATTTGCTGGTGGAAACAACGCTTCAACCGCACGAAAAAGATTTTAATTTAAGTGTTTTGTACGGTAAAGAAGTTTCGGCGGCGCAAGTGATTGCTTCTGCAAGGCAGTTTCCGATGATGGCACAACGCCGAGTAGTGGTTTTAAAAGAAGGGCAACAAATGCGAGATTTTAAAGCATTAGATCAATATTTTAATCAAGTGGTGCCTACTACAATTTTGGTTTTAAATTATAAAGGAAAAAAAACAGATGGTAGAGCCAAATTAACTCAGTTAGTAAAAAAACAAGGTGTTTTATTTTATGCTGAAAAATTAAAAGAATGGAACACCCCTGCTTGGATAAAAAGCTATTTAACTGGCAAAGGGTTTTCGGTTATTGAAAATGTAGAAACTTTAATTGCCGATTACTTGGGCAATAGTTTGAGTAACATTGTTAATGAATTAGATAAGTTAGAAATTAACTTAGCTAAAAAAGCTACTGTTAACAAAGCGGTGGTAGAAAAATACATTGGAATACATCGTGATTATAATATGTTTGCCTTACAAAATGCCTTTGCCGAAAAAGACAAATTAAAGGCTTTTAAGGTGGCCAATTATTTTGCAGAAAATCCTAAAAATAACCCAATGGTGGTGGTTTTGGCTAATTTGTTTTCGTTTTTTAATAAGCTGTATGTTTATCATAACAGTAAGCATTTAACGCCAAAAGCGCAAATGCAAGCTGTAAAAGCCTATAACAGTTTCGCATTTCAGCAAACGGAAAAGGCTGCCCGATTTTATAATATGCCAAAATTAAAAAGCATTTTCAAATTAATACAAACGGCCGATTTAAAGTCTAAAGGGGTAGGTGCTACAGAAAAAAATGATAGTGGCATTTATAAAGAATTAATTTACAATATTTTAAACTAATGAAGTATATATTATTATTTACATTTTTCTTGTATAGTTTGGGTGGTTTTGCCCAGTTAGATGCTATTGATAAGCTAACCACAACCAAAGAAATTGAAGAAAAGGAAGCAGCGGTTCAGTTGCCTTTTGAGTTTTCAAAAGCTAACATTCAAAAATTTAATGGTGGTGCGCCGGGTTCGGGTTCAACTACTATGCTTACTGTATTCTTAAAAAAATTAACTAATGAAAATTTAGAATTTAATAAAATTTGGTTGAATAATGCTAAGCCATATTATCAACTAAAACTAAAGCGGAAGTTTCAAACAGATAATTGGAATAACTATAATGCCGATGATGAGTTAATTTTATTTGCTAGTGGACGTAACAACAATCCAAAGCCTTTTGTAGATAAAGCTGCTGCTACCAGTTTACCTCCTCACGAGTTTACGGGTGTTGCTTTAGTTGAGTATAGTTTTAAGGGTGAAATATTATATTATGAAATACCTGTACTTGAAAAATTACAAGACATCAACGCTCAATAATTCAACCATAAATTAGCAGTAAAATTTTGGAAGAACAAAGCTACGTTTTATTAGTAAAATGCCCTGATTGTTCGGGTTTGATTTATAAAATTACCGCCTCGCTATATGAATTTAATTTAAACATAATTTCTAACGATGAATATGTTGCTCCGGTTAGTAATACTTTTTTTAATAGAGCTAACTTTACTGGAGCATTTGATAGGGAGAAGTTAATTGCTTCGTTAGAAAATAAATTATCGAGCGAAGCAGAAATAAGCTTAGTTGAAAATAAAGACAAAGAGATTGTGGTTTTGGTTACGAAAGAACACCATTGCTTGGCCGATTTGTTAATTCGAAATCAGTATAATGAACTGGGCGCAAAAATTAATGCGGTAATTGGTAACCACGAAACACTTAGGCCTTTGGTTGAAAAGTTTGATATTCCTTATTATTATATTGGTACTAAAAATTTGAATAGAGAAGGCCACGAAAACAAAGTAATGGAAGTAATTAATACGTATAATTTTGATTACTTAATTTTAGCAAAATATATGCGTATTTTAACGGAGCACTTTGTTGACAGTTATACTAACAAAATTATAAATATTCATCACTCATTTTTACCAGCATTTATTGGGGCTAACCCTTACCGGCAGGCTTATAAGAGAGGTGTGAAAATTATTGGTGCTACAGCACATTTTGTTACTAAAGATTTAGATGAGGGGCCAATTATTGAGCAAGGGGTTCATCGTATTAACCATCAATATTCGGTAAAGCAAATGGCTAAAGCTGGCCACGATATTGAACGAGATGTGCTTTCTCGGGCATTAAAAAAGGTGTTTGAAAACCGAGTGATGATCAATGATAAAAAAACGATCGTTTTTTAAAATAATATTTTCCACAACTTGCAAAAGTTTGAAGTTTAGCCCCGATTGCAGCGGTTATTACATTTTTTGCTATGGTTGAAGACCATTGTAAAAAATGTAATTTGAGCGGAAAGCGGGACCAAAATTTATGTGGGCAAAAAATGTTTCGCTTCAAAAAAACTGCTTGTTAATTTCCGCATCCATTATTATTGGCCTTAAATGTTGATTCGGCTGCAACTTTAAAACCCGATAAAAGTTGAACTCGCTGGTTTGCGGAAAAAGTTACTGTAGCGCTATCTCCTGTTACTGGGCCTACGCCAATTATTTTATCGCTTGCTTTATAGCTTGTGTTGGAGTTATTTAAACTGCCTACATATATATCGGTTTCGCAGGGCGCTACACAAAATTTTAAACTATCTGTACTTTCATATTCTGAACCTTCGGCAACTATTTCGTTAAAATTATTTGTTAACCGATAAAAACCATTACCTGCAGCGCAGCACATTCCATCTCCAAAACTATCTTTCATTACTAAGGTGTAACAACCACTTACTAAGCAAATATCTTCTGATGTTGAACTTAAACCGGCGAAACCGTTATAAAGGGGACGTGAATCTACGATAGTGCCATTTAGGTCTTTTAATTCCCAGCTGGTTTCGAATGGAAAGTTGTCAAACTGAAGAAATAATGACATTTCTATTGTGCAATTTTGATCGATAACACCGGCACAGCTGCAGCCATCTGGTTGTATTTCATCGTGAATTGTGTTGGGGTTGTTATCGTTACAGGCGGCACCAGCTGGCCCTGGTACTGATGCATCGTTGTCATTACAATCATTTGTTGCGCATATTCCGTCACCATCAAAATCGGTACAAGCGGTGGGTGCGGTAATACAAAATTGTGAGGTGAGGTAATTGACATCATCTGGAGATTCGTTAACTAAAACAATACCTGATGAATTGAAGATTTTGTAGTTGCCATTGCCATTTTCGCAACAAATGCCATCGTTACCGGTATCAAAAAAAGTAAATACATAGCAGTCTTCTGGTAAACAAAATACTTCGCTTAGGGTGGTATTACTTAGGTTTTGATTGTATGCCCCTCCACTACTTTGTAATAATATGTTGCTGTTATTATATAGCTGCCAAGAATTTTCTTGGGCAAATGCATCAAATTGAATAGTTAAGGTAGTTTCGTAACAGGCTTCACTAACACAGCCTGTGCCTAATGGTAAAACATTTATATAGTGCCTGCCTGCTGCGTTTCTAAATAGTTCAAAACAAACTTCTGCTGAGTTGTTTTGATAGGTAGATTCATAAACTCCATTTACATCGGGTTCTTCTTGAAAGTTAACTCTTACTCTTAACTTATAAACGCCTTCTGGTACATTGGTTACATCTATCCATTGGCAATCTAATTGAGAGGAGTATACATCTGTACAGTGTGCTGAAATGCCTTGGTCTACACAAGTATATTTTCTTTCATAGCCTTGTTCACAAAAAATATCTGCTAAACAAAAACCACTTTTAAAGCCGGCTGGTATTTCATTGTCTTGTTCGTCTAACAATACATATTCTGCATAACCGTCGTAATGCCAATGGTTATGGCAGGCGTCCCAGGCCCAAGTATTGTTGCCGCCTGTTATTATTTGTGGTGGTTGGCCCACATAATAATCGGCATCACCTACATTTGCAATTTGTGTGGTAAATTTTATTAACTGCCTACTTCCTGTGCCCGATAAGCAACCTTCATCGATGTAGCATTGATCGTTATTGAAAATAGAATCAACTTGCAACGAATTTCTTAAAGCACTTTCAACAACAATTAAATCTGGCTGTAATTGCCAAGCCTTTGCTTCATTAAATAATAATGAAAAGATTAATAAAGTTAGTGTTTTAGCTACTGCTTTTAGTGTATTAATGCTCATTTTTATAAAATGTATTACTTGTATATATTACGATAGTATAGTTTAATTGGTTGCTTTTTATTGGTGCAAAGCTACACTGAATTTAAAGTTCAAAAGTAGTCTAAAAAATTCATAAAAACTTTGTTATTATAGCTTTAATGGAACATTATTACACTTTAAATTGTACTATTGTTAAACAAAACAAAATGATGGTAGGTAACTCAAAATCAAACTTAGATGCAAAGTTTATTATTAAGGCGGTAAAATCAATAATTGAAATCGTTCAATCTACTAATAAAACAAACCCTGATGAAACAGCAGTATCGGATAGTATATTTGATTCGATTTATACTAAGGTTGAAGATGCAATGAAAAAGGCAGGAAGCACTGTTGAAAACAATGAAAAAGATAATTTAGAGGCTGATGACGATTTTTTTGATGTTTTTAATTTTGATAAAAACGATGATAGTAAAACTGAAATTGACAGCATAAAAAGCTCATTTAAAATTGAAGAAGAAAAGTTAAAGTTAAGTTTTCAAGATCAGTTGAATCAATTAAAATTAGGGTTTAAAGAAAAACATCAAACTTTAAAACAAAATTTTCAAAGCAAAATTGATGCGTTAAAAGAAGGAGAAGTTTAATTTTTCTTTTAGAATAAAAAAAATAAGTTCAATAAAGTAGGCATTAGCCCATTTCTCTATTATTTTTGTGTAATAATTTAAAGTTAATTGAATTCAGAAAAGGTAACTCCATATAAAAAAAGTGGTGAAAATAAACGGGAACAGATTGAACAGATGTTTGATAACATTGCCCCAAAGTACGATTTTTTAAATAGAGCGCTTTCGTTAGGTGTAGACACAATATGGCGAAAACAAGCGATTGCAAAGCTTAAACATAAATCGCCAAAAATAATTTTAGATGTTGCTACAGGTACTGCCGACTTGGCTTTAGAGGCAGCAAAACAACTCCAACCTAATAAAATAGTTGGTATTGATATAGCTGATAAAATGCTAAGTATTGGTAGAAAAAAAATTAAAAATAGGCACGAGCAAGATATAATAGAGTTGAGGCAGGGAGACTCTACCAATCTTCAATTTGAAAATAATAGTTTTGACGCTGTAATGGCAGCCTATGGGGTTAGAAATTTTGATGATTTGAAAGATGGGTTAAAAGAAATGGTAAGGGTTTTAAAACCAGGTGGTACATTGTTAGTTTTAGAGTTTTCTAAACCCGAAAAGTTTCCGGTTAAACAATTATTCAACTTTTATTTCCGTTATATACTTCCTAATGTAGGAAAACTGATTTCTAAGGACAATAGCGCCTATGAATATTTGCCACAATCGGTTAATGTTTTCCCACAAGGTTTAGCATTTATTAATATTTTAAAAGAGTTAGGTTTAAACAATACTGAATGGGTTTCACAAACTTTCGGCATCAGTTCTATTTACACAGGTACAAAGTAGCATTAATTTCTATTATGTTTTTATGCTTAGGCCAAGCGGCTCAAGCACAAATGTTTAGAATAAATCACGACGATAAAAAACTATACTTTGGCATAATGATGGGCTTTAACAACTCTAATTTTAGAATTGAACCATCAGAATATTTTGTTAATAATGATAGTATTTTAAATGTACTTGCCCCAAATGGTAGCGGTTTTAACTTGGGTATTATTACTAACTACAAGTTGGCCAAACATTTTGATTTAAGATTTACCCCTGGGGTAGCTTTTAGCAACCGGCCATTACATTTCGAAGAAATTGGAAATTATACAGAGATAAAAAGAATAGAATCTGTATTATTACAAGCACCACTTTGGTTAAAGTTTAAAAGCGACCGTTATAACAACTTTAGGTTTTACGTTTTGGGTGGTGCAAGGCTTGATTATGATTTAGCTTCTAACTCAAAAAAACGAAAGGCTAACGATATTGTAAAATTAGGCCGTTTCGACTTATCTGCCGATTATGGAATTGGTGTGCAAATATTTTTTCCACTATTTATTTTGGCCCCCGAAATTACTATTTCGCAGGGTATTCCAAATATACATGTACCTTCTCCTACTTTAGGCTATAGTAATGTCTTAAATAAACTTTTCTCAAGAACCATTTTGTTCAAAATACAATTTGAAGGTTAAATAAGCCAATTTTAGATTTAATAAAAATGCTTCGTATAATTTATATAATATTTATTTTACTTAGTTTAAATTGCTACAAATCAAAACTATACGCACAAAAAAAGCCTACTAAACAACTAAAGGTGCTAACTTGGAATGTTTATGAACTTCCCTTTTTTATTAATAATACTAAGCGTGTTAAAAGGGCTAAAGGAATAGTAGAAGTACTAAAGCAAACTGACTACGATGTAATTGTATTGCAAGAAACTTACCACAAAAAATCATTTCAGATTATTGAAGAAGGCTTAAAACAAACATTTCCTTATCATATAAAAACAGATAGATCACGTGCTTTATTAAAGCATCATCACGGTTTATTTATAGTTAGTAAATTGCCTGCTAAGGTGTTAGGTGCTATTACCTATAAATACTGTAGAGGTTTGGATTGTTTATCAAAAAAAGGGGCTATTTTAATTGAAATAGAAAAAGAGGGGCAATCATTTCAATTATTAGGCACTCATTTACAGGCAGGCAATAAAAATAATCACGAAGCAATAAGAAAAACACAACGGCATCAAATTACCAACTTTTTAAACCAACATAAAACAAACAATGTTCCGCAACTTTTATGTGGTGATTTTAATACTAATTACAACAACTTAGCCTTGCGAGATGATTTACTGAATGATTTAGAAATAGTTGATGCTACTGTTCCAACTGAAGTTACTTGGCCGAATAAATTTTTTTTTACAAAAAAAAACCACAATACAATAGTTGACTATATTTTTTTAAAGCCTAATAATTTTGAGGGTAAAACCATATTATCAAAAGTTCATTATTTTTATGATGAAAAGCTAAAAATTGCACTTTCGGATCATGCGGCAATTGAAATGCTTTTGATGTGGTAACTAAGATTAAATACTTATTAAGGCCACGCATAAATAAATAAATGACTTTTTCCACAAGAATAGTTGTTCAAAAGCAAAAAGACTGCATAAAACCAATGTAATGGCTTTAAAATGAGTGCCATTGTTACTTTATAGGCAAGGTAATAAATTACAAATAAGCACTCAACCCAAATTTTATTTCTATTTATGAATTAACTTGGTATAAAGTCTTTAATTATAATTTTCTTTGTAGCCATCTTACAATTATGAAATTTGAAGATTTAAATTTAAACAAGGCGTTGTTTTCGGCTTTAAGCGATTTGCAGTTAAGCCAACCTACCGTAATTCAGGCAAAGGTTTTTGCCCCTATTATGGCAGGAAAAGATATAGTAGGTATTGCACAAACTGGTACTGGTAAAACTTTTGCCTATTTATTACCTATTTTACGTAAGTGGAAATTTACTAATGAGCCCTATCCGCAAACTTTAATTATTGTACCAACCAGAGAATTGGTGGTACAAGTAGTGGAAGCAATTGAGCAATTAACGCCATATATGAATGCGAAAGCTGTAGGCGTTTATGGTGGCACCAACATAAAAACTCATAAGGCCCTCGTCTATCAAGGGGCAGATGTTGTTGTTGGTACACCAGGCCGCCTTATGGATTTAATGATTGATGGTGTTTTAAAAAGCAAAGCATTAAAACATTTAGTAATTGACGAGGTAGATGAAATGCTAAATCTTGGTTTTAGAACGCAGCTGAAAAATATTATTGGAATGTTACCAGAAAGAAGACAAAATTTAATGTTTTCAGCAACGCTAATTGCAGAAGTAGCCGAAGTAATTCATTTGGTAAGTGAATTTTATACGGTAATAGAAGCTGCTCCTTCTGGTGCGCCATTAGAAAATATTGAGCAATACTCGTATTCTGCTCCAAATTTTAATACCAAAGCCAATGCTTTAAGCTGGTTTTTAAAGCACGATGTTGCAATGGCTAAAGTATTGGTATTTGCGAATACCAAAAAATTTGCAGACGCTTTATTTGAGCGGATACAGCAAGATTTTGAAGAAGAAATAGGTATTATACATTCTTCCAAATCACAAAACAATCGGTTTGCAACGGTTCAAAAATTTGAAGACGGTACTTGCCGTATTTTAATTGCTACTGATATTATTGCACGTGGTTTAGATATATCGGGCATTACACACGTATTTAATTTTGGCTTACCAGATTCCGCAGAAAAATATATTCATCGGATTGGTAGAACGGGTAGGGTTGAAAAAAAAGGAATTGCCATTTCGTTAATTGCAGAAAATGAAATGGACTACAAAACGCAGATTGAAAAGTTGATGAACCTACCCATTCCACTAAACCCATTGCCTGAAGGTATTGAGCTTAATGAAGCCTTAATTGATTTAGAAATTGTTAAAGATATTGAACCTTTTAACGATCGAAAAAACAAAACACCACAATACTCAGGTGGTGGTGCCTTCCACGAAAAAAAGGATAAAAACAAAAAAGTAAATATTAAACTTACTCGTGCAATGAAAATGAAACTGAAGTATAAAAAGCCCCAAAGAAGAAGATCAAAGAAAAAATAATTGATCTTTCTTTATTTTAAGTAGTTACACAATTATGTTGGTCTCATTAAATCTGTCGGCTGATAATGTTTTTAAATAAACCATTTTTATAGAAATGATTTTTTTTAATATAGCCAAAACGGCGGAGCGAAGTTCGAAAATTAGCCTCGACAGAAGTGGTTATGCCATTTTTTGCCGAATAGCTTATGAAGCGTTGGCAAAATGGCATTTGAACGGATGGCGAGACCAAAATTTTTGCGAGGGGCAATCCTTTCGCTTCTAAAACTTAATTGCTACAAAAATTTATTTTTTGTTAGTAGAACTCATAAAATTATATTAGCCCAAGCCTAAATTTTACCTTCTACTATTGCCAAAATTTCGGTTTCTAAGTCAATGGTTTTTTGTTCAATTTTTTTGCCAGCAGAAATTTTTTGATTCGCCCATTTTTGATCGATAATATCTTTTGCATTAATTTTTACATTTAAAAATGCGCCCATAACGGCAGTTCGCGCGCACAAAGCGGCAACGCCAATATCGCTAATAGAACTTTTTAAACCTGTTTCTGCTAAAACCTTAAAAGTGTCCATTATTTGCAATGTTTTTTGCATTACCATAAACGGAATTTCAGTAGCATTTTTGGTAGCTATTTCAATTGCTTCTTCTTTTGCTTTACTTTCTTCTTCGGTGGTTGTTTTTAATCGAAAAGCCGCCATTAAATCATTGAAGGCTGCGGTATCTTCATCTACTAAATCCAGTAGTTCTTTTTTGCTCTGTTGTGCTTTTTCGGCTAATGCGCCATAGGTTTCCACCTTATCATCCCAACCACGTTTGTGGCTGCTTAAATTGCCCACCATTGCGCCTAAAGCAGCGCCCAAGGCACCAACATAAGCAGCAATAGAACCTCCGCCTGGTGCCGGACTTTCGCTGGCCGTTGTATCGGCAAAAGTATTGAGCCGCATATTTATTAGTGGCTTCGCAGCAGCATCTTCTAATACATATTCTATAATTTTTTCTTTTGCGTTAAATGGGCTTAAATGATTTAAACCTAAAGACATAATGGCAATATCAATCAACTCGTTTTCTGAAATGCCAACAGATCTATTTTGTTGTTTTAAGTAAAATTTACCTGCATCTAACATTGCCTGTTTGGGTATTAAACCGATTAACTCAGAGCCAGTAACCCGCAAGCCACGTTTATTGGCACTTGTACGGCAAGCTTCAAAAGCTTGGTGCATTGAGGTGATAGAAATGTTGGTTAAATTCATTGAAACCTGTGCAATGCCATATTCTTCAATATACCAGGCAATACCTTTTACTGCTTTTAACAAACCGGGTGCCATTACAGGGTTGCCGTTTTCATCTTTTACAACTTTACCTGTAATTGGGTTGCCAGTTCTTTTTATGCGTCCTTTTTCTCGTACATCAAAGGCTACCGAGTTAGCTCTTCGGGTAGAAGTGGTATTTAAATTTACGTTATAGGCAATTAAAAAATCTCTTGCACTAACGGCCAAGCAACCAAATTTTTCATTAAAAGTAGCTGGTCCAAAATCTGGTTTCCACTCAACGTTGGTCATTTTTACATTTAAACCTTCGTACTCGCCAGCTCTTACCGTTGCTAAGTTTTTACGATTGTCGCTTTTTGCAGCGTTTTCATAAAAATAACCACTTAAATTAAGTTCTGTACCAATTCGCTCTCCTAATTGATGAGCATACTTTACTACCTCTTCCATTTTAATATTGGCAATTGGCACTAAAGGGCAAACATCAGTTGCACCAAAACGGGGGTGCTCACCTGTATGCTTGCTCATATCAATTAGTTCATTGCTTTTTTTAATTAGCACTAAAGCAGCTTCTACCACTTGTTGCGGTTCGCCAACAAAGGTAATTACGGTTCTGTTGGTGGCATAGCCTGGGTCAACATCTAACAATTTTACACCTTCAATTGCTTTAACCGATTGGGCTATTGCATTGTAAATTTGTGGATTTCTGCCCTCGCTTATGTTGGGTACACATTCTATTAATTGCTTCATTTTGTATTAAAGTATAATGAGGCACAAAATAAATTAAAATTTTTATAAAATGTAGTAATTGTTAACAATCCTTAATAAATAGTTTTGGTGATGAACTAATTTAGGTTTTATAAAATGGGGTTATATTATTGAATAACTGGTACAGGAAATTTTTTCAATTTTACAAATAGTATTATTTTATTGAATTTTAAAGATTTTTAACAGGGTACTGAGGCATTAAATTTAGCCCCGATGGAAGTGGTATCCTTTTTGTGAAGCGGTGGCTTTTGTGCTTAGCAACAAAAAGATTTAGCGGACAGCGGGGACCGCCTTTTTAAAGTGCTGTGTTGTTTCGCTTCTAAAAAAACTAAAAAGCTTCGCTGAGGAAAAAATATAAGGCTTGTTGGCCCTTATTATCAATACTTGCTTCTGGATGCAAGCCGAAACCATAATCGATGCGAATATTGGTGGTTTCTTTTTTGTTGATGTTGAAGCGGATGCCGGCACCGCAGGCTAACCTAAAATTATTTAATTCAAATTTTTCGGTTGATCCATAAACTTGACCGCCACTAAAAAAGGCTACTGCGCCCAAACGACCGAGCAGGGGCAAAAAGCTATTTTGAAGAAATGTAAAAGGCAAGCGATATTCTGTTTGTAGGGTAATGGCATTTTCGTGTTGATAAGTGCCGAAAAAATAGCCGCGTAGTAAATTGCGACCACCGAGTCGAGCTAAACCGTAAATTGGAACTTCTGCAACATTAGCACCAACAATATTTTGAGAGAGCATACGGGCTGCGAATGTGTGGTTTTTTACAACGTTTATATAATAACGTAAATCTATTTTATTGAAACTATAATTAGCTGCTTTGTTAAAATAAAAGGTGCTGTTAAATTGACCGAAAAAGCCTTGAGTAGGGTAGAAGCGACTGTTGCGCTTATCGAAAGTTAGGTTAACACCTATGCCAAATCGTTTGCTTTCAATAAGATGTGATGTTAGTGGATTTGTCTGTGGATCGTATAAAACCGAATCTTTTTTAACATCAAATACATTGTCAAAATCTATTGCAGGGCCAATATATAAATTGGGTTTTATTTTTTTAAGCAAAGTGGCTTCTACCCAAAATCTTTTTAAATCAAAAGGTAAAAAATTGAGTAATTGAGGTTGGTAAGTTCCATCTTTCTGCTCTTCATATTGGGTCAACGATTGGTTAGGTGTATTGCCATATCCATAGTTTCTATCGTTAAAAATTCTATAGTTTATTTTGCCAAAAGTTCTATAATTATCACTTGGTGAGTATAGCTCCCAACTTGGTTCTAATACGGCTTGTTGCTTTGTGGTAACTGTTGCTAAAAACCTAAATCTGGAGCGGCTTACGGTGGTGTCTCCTTTGGCTAAATCAAAATAATAATCGGCAATAATACCAATAGTTGCGCCTGTTTCGGGCGCATAACTTATGGCAGGTAATGGCGTTATTTGTGCTTTTCGTTTTTCAAAATTTTCTGCTTGCTGGGCAAACATTGAGAGATTTGATATAAGTGATACTACAACAAATATTAATCTCATTTTTTTTAATGTGTATTGGTGTTTGTTCATTTTAATTTTCTTTTAAAAGTTGTTTTATTTTTTTTATTAAGATGGGAGTTTCGTTTGGTTTGGTGCCTAAACTATAACCCCTAATATGTCCTCTACCATCAATCAACATAATTCTACCACTGTGGTCAAACCCTCCTGGAGCTAAAGTGTCTTTCATTGCAGCAACAAAATAACCATTGTTAGAAATATCCATTAAATGATCTTGATTGCCTGTTAAAAACATCCACTTATTGGTGTCTACATTTAAATTTTTAGCGTAGGTATTTAGTTTTTCAGGCGTATCTCTTTTAGGATCCATAGTGTGAGAAACCATTTTAAAATTTGGCTCTGATAAAAATTCATCGTAAATTTTTAGCATTTCTACTTTAACTATTGGGCAAATGCTTGGGCAAAATGTAAAAAAGAAATCGGCTACATAAATGTTTCCAATTAAATCTTTATTGGTAACGGTGTCTTCATTTTGATTTATAAATTTAAATACTGGTATGCGATGTTGTAACGTATCGCCATTAACAATTTTTGTGGGGCCAATATAGGGCAGCGGTTCGGGTACACAACTAATTAAAATAAAACAAAAACCTATAGCAAAAAATATTTTTCTCATTAAGGTTTACTTGTTGAGAAATTTTTCTGAATCATCAATAACGGTTAACATACCGTTTCTTACTTTTTCTATTTTTATTTTTTGATCTAACAAATACGCTTTTGCTTCGTCATAATTTTTAAAATTAGGCTTTTTATATTGTTGCATCCATTTCATCATCGCATCTTCCTCTTGCTCTAATCTTTTTACCATAATTTTGCTTTTAAAATCCTTCTCATTACCATTTTTTCTTATATTTTTACTATATTTACGTATGGTATTTATTTTGGGCATTACATCATCGTGTATGCTCATAACTGTTTTGTGTAACGCTTCTAATTCTTTTGTTTGAGGGGTGCTTTGTTTACAAGCAAAAAAACACATTATTATAAAAGCGAATGTGACTGAGTATATAAGGTTACTTCTTATCATAAAATGTAAAATTTATTGCAAAAATAAATTATAATGTTACAATTACAATATTTTTAAAGAGGTTTACGTAGATATGTATAATAATGATGGTTAAAACCAATAATATTGAAAAGTCGTATAATGGCCTAAGGGTGTTAAAAGGGGTAAACCTTGAAATTGAAGTAGGTCAAATTGTTTCAATTGTTGGAGCCTCTGGTGCAGGTAAAAGTACGCTTTTACACATTTTAGGTACTTTAGATTCGCCCGATAATGGGGAGCTTTGGATAAATAATATAGATGTTACAAAACTTAGTCAAAAAAAAATAGCACACTTTAGAAATCAAAATATTGGCTTTGTTTTTCAATTTCATCACCTTTTGCCAGAGTTTAATGCTATCGAAAATGTGCTAATTCCTGCTATGATTGGTAACAAAAACGGGCAAAATAAAACAACTAAGGCTAAAGAAATATTGGATTATTTAGGTTTAATTGATCGTTTAGATCATAAACCAAGTGAACTTTCGGGTGGCGAACAACAGCGGGTGGCCATAGCAAGAGCATTAATAAATGAACCGAAAGTTATTTTTGCAGATGAACCAACTGGTAATTTAGACTCCGAAAATTCGAATGAAATACTAAATTTGTTTTTCGATTTAAGTAATTCGTTTAACCAAACATTTGTAATTGTAACACACAATAAAGATTTGGCAAATAAGGCTGATGTAATATTAACTATTAATGATGGAGTGATTGAAAATGATTATTAAAAGAGAATAATATTTGATGTAGTAAACAAAATTATAATACAATTCTCGATTATGCTATACATAAAGTAAAATACTCATATTTTATTTAATTTATTTATAATACTTTTAAATGTGAAAAAAACTGAATTAGCCGAATTTACAAACATTGACCAACCCGAAACTGTTGACATTGTTTACAAAGCAGCACATGATTTAAAAGGTCCGTTGCGTACTATTAAAAGCTTTGCTCAATTATTGGATAATAGTATGAGCGATAGGTTTACACAAGATGAAAAAGGTTTGGTAGGCTTTATAATGGAGGCCACCGAAAATTTGGAAAACCTAATTGTTAAAATGATTGACTTTAGTAAAGCCGGATTACCGTTAAATATAAGCGAGTTTAAAATTGATAACTTACTTCAAATGTTAGTATTAAAAAATGCAAAACTGATTGAAGAAAAAAATGCAAGCGTTATTATTTTATGTGATGAAAGTTTAATGATGCGTGCAGATAAAAACAAACTAAACATATTGTTAGAGAATTTAATAAGTAATAGCCTAAAGTTTGTTAGTAAATCTAATCCTCCAGAAATAAAAATAAAAGTAGCTGAAGACGAAAATAATGTTAATTTTAGTGTTTTAGATAATGGAATTGGAATTGATGAGCATAAGTTAACTATTGCGTTTGAGTTATTTGAGCGAGTTCATACCACTACAGATTATAAAGGGGCTAGAACGAGTTTAGCAACGTGTAAAAGAATTGTAGAAATGCAAGGCGGTTCAATTCGCATCCAATCAGAGTTAGGTAAATATACTGAAGTTAATTTTACCATACCCAAAAGAACTGAGCTTTATTAACGTTGTTTTTCCCACATTTATTTAAATGTATAAATACTGTAAAGTTGTTTTTAAAGAAGATAATTGCAAACTAATAAATGAATTAATTTGTTTTACAATAAAAATAAAAACAAAAACTACTCAACTTTTATTATTTTATCGCTTATAAACCCTATTTTCTATGTAATTTCGCAGTTTAATTAACCTGCAAATACTGCCTAAACAAAAATTAGTTGAGTTTTCTTAGATTTTTAACCAGTAAAATATTTTGGATTTCCCTTTTGCTAATGGCAATAATTAGTGTGGCCCTTTTTTATGGCGTTACCATTGGCTTAAAATCATTTACCAAACACAATAAAACCATAGTAGTACCTAACTTATTTGATACTACTGTAAATATTGCCGGCAAATTAATTGAAGAAAATAATTTAAGATATACTGTTAATGACTCTACATTTATACCAGGCAAAGCACCTGGTTTAATAGTTAGTCAATACCCAGAAGCAGGTGAAAGTGTAAAAGAGAAACGAAAGATATTTTTAACCATAACGTCAACAAATGCACCCGAAGTTGAAGTACCCGATTTAATTGACAAATCGAAGCGTTATGCTATTCGTTTGTTAGAAAACGTGGGTTTAAAAGTAGGTAAAATAAATAGAAAGCCTGATTTAGCAAAAGATGCTGTATTGTCTCAATTGTATAAAGGGGAGCGTATTGAAGAAGGTACTTTGGTAGCAAAAGGAAGTACTATCGATTTAGTAATTGGCAGTGGCTATGGCAGCTCATCAGTAAAACTACCAGATTTAGAAGGGTATACCTTCGAATCAGCAATTAATACCATCGAATCGACATCGTTAAGGGTAGGCGCACTAATTGCTGACAATACAGTTGTTGATACTGCAAGCGCAATTGTTTATAAACAATCGCCTCAATATGCTGCAGGTGTATATCTTCCTTCGGGCCAGTCAATTGATATTTTTGTTACACATTTGGACAACTTCGGCCTCATAAAAGAACAAGAACGTAAAGCAGAAGAGGATAAAATTAAAAATTTAGAACGGCAACGTAAACAGTTGGAACAACAGAAAAATGAAACTAAAAAACCTGTAAAAGAAAGCAACCCCTACAATCCTGATACTTGGGAGGGTACAACATCTGAGGAAGATAAGCGTTTACAAAATCAAAATAATCCTTACGATAAAATACCCAATACAATTGATCCTAACTAATAATAAAATAATTTATGAGCGCAAAACATTATTTAATTGTTTCCTTTATAGGATGCTTTGCATTAACATTAATGGCACAAGAAAAACTAATACCAATACCAATGGAACAACATTATAAAAATGTTGAAAAACCAAATTTAAAAAGAAGCAGTAAAAAACCAATTGAATTACCATTTATTGATGATTTTTCGTCTACAGATGTTTACCCAGAACCAAATTTATGGGAAGACCAATATGTTTTTATAAATAAATTTATGGCCGTAAACCCACCTACAATTGGGGTTGCTACATTTGACGGCTTAAATGATGAAGGCCAACCATACGAAGGCTTTAGCGTTGATAATGCCCCTTGCGATACGCTAACGAGCAAAGAAATTAATTTGGCTAGTTTTACAACTGATAATAGTATCTTTTTCAATTTTTTTTATCAGGCAGGAGGATATGCTGATTTCCCTAACCCTAATGACACTTTAATTTTAGAATTTAAACACGAAGCAGGCTGGGATACTATTTGGAAAACAATAAAAGAAGATGAAGTATTAACAGATTTTGAGCAAGTGTCCATTAAAGTAAGCGACTCTTTAAAATACCTTATTGACGATTTTCAATTTAGATTTAGAAACTACGCAAGACCAGCCGGGCACAATGATTTTTGGCATATTGATTATGTGCGTTTAGAAGAAGGTGCACCAAGAACTGAAATAAATGACCAAGCTTTTGTAGATTTTCCTACGTCAATTATTGAGCCTTATTCTCAAATGACCTTTGACCAATTTTTATTTCAGCAAGATACTTCAAAAAACAAAACAAATAATTTTACCCACTCGTTTAAACTAAGAAATTTAGAAAATGAAGATGTACCAATAAACAACGTGTACAAAATAAATTTACCTTCATTGCAAACCAACCTTTTTACCTCTGGCAACTTTACGGTAACCGTAGCAGGTAATAGTTTTTTTAATCAAACAATAACCTTAAAACCTTTTGCAATTGATACCGTAACTGCCACTAATGCTCAAAACTACAACATAATACCTTTTGATGCGCTTGATGATACCGTTAAATTAGAGATGGAATACTTTATTGAAACCAGCAATGATGTGCGTAGACAAAATGATACTATTAGAAGAAATTATGAATTTAGCAACCAATTAGCCTACGATGACGGTAGTGCCGATTTGGCCTATGCAGTTGACGGCGAAAGTTCAGAATTTGCACAACGATATGTTGTATATGAACGTGATGATATTTTTGGGTTAATGATTCATTTTGCAAGAATAGAAAGCAATCAAAGTAATCGATTGTTCAGCATAAAAATATGGGATAAAATTGAAGGAGTAGACAATAGCGATACCACAGTATTGTTATATCCTAAAAAAAACCCATTAGACCCCTATGCCGAGCCTGAATTATTAAACGTACAATACCCAAATACCTATAATCATTCAGGGTTTAGATTGTATTGTTTTGATCAGCAAATTTCCGTGTCAGATACTTTTTATGTAGGTATTCAACAATCGGGTGATGTTGGTATTTTAGTTGGTTTCGATAAGAATAGGCAAACTGGCAATCAAAATTTGTTTTATAATTTATTTAATGAATGGACTCCTTCTATTTTAGATGGCTCCGTAATGCTTCGGCCAGTTTTTGATGAAAGCCCAGGAGATTGTGAAATTGATTGGGTTGATGCGCCCACTTATGCAATCTTATCAAACGATTTTGATATTTATCCTAATCCGGCCAATAATAAGCTAAATATTAATTTTGAAGAAAGGAATAAAGTTGAAGCGATAGAAATTTTAGATGCAGCAGGTAAACTGGTACAGCATTACAATGGCTTTATTAACCAAGTGGATATTAGTGATCTATCTAACGGAATGTATTTTATTAGATTGACTGCTGATGGGAAAAGCGGTATTCAAAAATTTATAAAAACTAACTAATAATGGAAGATATTACAGTAGCCGAATTAAAACAAAGAATGGCGAATAAAGAAACCTTAAACATTTTTGATGTGCGGGAAGCTAATGAATATGAAGCCTTTAACATTGGTGCTAAACTAATACCAATGAGTGAAATAAACAACCGTTTAACTGAATTTGAAACTTATAAAAATGAAGAGCTGATATTGCATTGCAGATCGGGTGCAAGAAGCGGAAAAGCCAAACAATATTTAGAAGGTTTGGGTTATACCAAAGTTAGAAATTTACTTGGCGGAATGTTACAATGGCAAGAAACCGAAGATGCCTAAAAAGTGGGTAATACTGGATTCGAACCGGTGACCTCTGCCCTGTCAAGGCAGCGCTCTAAACCAACTGAGCTAATTACCCATTTCAAACAGGTTTCATTTACAAATATAGAAAATTTATTTTATCAAATTTCAACCAATCTTTCTAACGTATTCTTTATTAAATTTTCAACGGTGTCTGCTGGTTTATTACTAAACTGTTTTGATGCGCGATTGGCAATCATTGCATTTAGAGATACCGCATTATGACCAAGCAATTTAGCCAAACTATAAATACCAGCCGTTTCCATTTCTAAGTTAGTGATGCATTTATTATCCCATCTAAAATTAGCCAAAGCGTTCATTAATTTAGGGTGTTTTATTGGTAAACGTAAAACCCTACTTTGTGGCCCATAAAAACCAGGGTTAGTTATGGTAATTCCCTTTCTGCAAAAATCGCTAAATTTTTTTATCAATGTAGTGTTACCTTCGCAAGTGTATAAAGGTAAATTTATTTTGTTTTTGGTAAGATGCTTTTTTATGGCTGCACCTAAATCCAATTCTTCTAATAAGTAAAACTGCATTAAGGTATCAAAACCAATTGCATATTCGGTAGCTATATAACTATCTAAAATAATATCTTTTTGTAATGCTCCGCTGGTACCAATTCTTACAAAATTAAGCTTTGTAAATTCATTTTTTACCAGGCGTGTATGTAAATCAATATTAAACAAAGCATCTACTTCATTTAAAAAAATATCAATATTGTCGGTACCCATACCGGTTGAACAAACGGAAATTTGTTTACCATTAAGTGTTCCTGTATGTGTAACAAATTCTCTTCGTTCTTTGGTCAACTCCACCACATCAAAGTATTTGCTTACTTGTTGCACTCGGTGCGGATCACCAACTGTAATTATAGTAGTAGCTAAATCGCCAGGTTTTAAATTTAAATGGTAAACACTTTTATCAGCATTTAATATTAATTCAGTTTCCTCAATTCTATTCAACAAGCTTATTTTTATTTTAATGATGTATTAATATTGTATTGGCTGGTAGTAGGGTAGGCCAACTCTAAATCTGTATTGGCATCAAAAACATCTAAAATTTGCTCCCAAATTTGTTGTTGGCTGCCTCTGCGTTGGTATGGGCTGCAAAGGTATCTAATAGTTAATAAAACACCGCTATCTTTTACATCGGTGTAAACTATTGGTGTTAATTTACTATAGTAAATAACATAATCGTTGGTGGCATTCTCCAACTTCTTTTTCGCTTCTTTGGTAGCATCTTTGCAACAATCGTTGGCAATATTGGTTAGTAGTTGTTTGCACTTTTTCCAATTACTATCAAAGGTAATTAATACAGGTATTTCATTCCAAATATATTCGAAACCTTTGGTATAAACAGCTTGTTGTTCGGTAAAAATTTTTGCGTTCGGTATTTGAATAATTCTGCCAGTACTTTGCTCACTTTCTATTCTATTGCCAATTTCATTAATAGTAAAATAAAAAAAACCGATATGAATAATGTCACCTTTTGCGTCGTTAATTTCTACGCGTTGCCCTACATCAATTGGGCGCCAAAAGGTGAGGTAAAACCAACCGGCAATATTAACTATCGGATCTTTTAAAGCAATAGCAATACCTGCCGAAAGTATACCAAAATAGGTAGCAAAAGAACCAGATTCACTAATCCAAATTCTTGCCAACAATAACAATATTAAAAAGTAGCTTAGGTAGGTTGCTATTTTATTTAGGCGATACTTTTTAAGTAGCGATTCTTCACTTTTATGAATAAAACGTTGAATCAACTTTCGAACCAACCAAATTACAGTAATTACAACAATGCTGAAGAGTAGCCTTATTTGATTAGCTTCAGAAATGCCCAACCATTGTTCAATAGTATTCATTACCATATATTAATCAACTACCACCATCCAATTATGTTTGTCGGCAATTCTTCCATATTTAATATCATCTAACTCTTGCTTAATGCTTTCTGCTATCGATTTATCTTCAGCAATGGTTAGTGCTTTACCTTTGTAGTTTATTTCGGCTATTGGAGCAACAGATGCAGCTGTGCCTGTGCCAAAAGCATCTTCTAATTTACCGTTATCAAAAGCGTCGGCAATTTCATCAATTGTAATTGGTCTTTCAACAACATCCATTCCTCTATCTTTTAAAAGTGCCATTACGCTATTTCGGGTAACACCTTCTAAAATTTGACCATCAATTGGGGCAGTATAAGCCACACCATCTATAATAGTAAAAAAGTTCATCGTACCAATTTCTTGTACATATTTATGCTCATAAGCATCTGTCCAAAGTACTTGATTAAAGCCATCTTTAGCTACTTGCGTAGCTGGGTAAAGTGTGGCAGCGTAGTTACCTGCTGCTTTGGCAAAACCAGTACCTCCTTTTACCGCTCTTACATAATGTTCTGCTACTTTAACTTTTATTTTTTTGCCATAATATTTACCAACTGGGCAACAAAAAATAATAAACTTGTAGTTTTTTGAAGAACGCACCCCTATGTATGGGTCGTTAGCGAACATATAAGGTCTTAGGTACAATGAATGTCCTTCTTTTTCTGGTACCCAAGCTTTTTCTAAACTTAGCAAGGCTTTGAGGCTTTCTAAAAATATTCTTTCTGGTAGCTCAGGCATTGACATTCTTACCGCAGATTGATTAAATCTAATTGCATTTCTTTCGGGCCTAAATAAGGCAACGCTTCCATCAACACTTTTGTAAGCTTTCATACCTTCAAAAATAGCTTGTCCATAATGCAAGGCAGAACAAGCCGGACTTATGCTTAAATTCTGGTATGGTCCAATAACGGGTGTTTGCCATTTATCGTCAATATAATCAACAGTAACCATGTAATCCGAAAAAGTTCCACCAAATTTTAAATTATCAAAATCAACTTCAGATAACTTAGAGGTTTCAATTTTATTCACTACTATTTCAATATCTAATACTTCGCTCATACATTATATTTTTTGCAAAATTACAAATACTGATACTAAACTACCTGTAAATCAATAAAAACTTTGTTTTAAATTGCAAGCCAATGGAAAATTTGGATATCAGAAAATTGAAAATATACGATAAGCGGCAAAAATTCTGCATCTCAAGTAATCGGCTCAATTTTGTTAATGAAAATTGTTTAGAACAATTAGAGCGCGTAGGAAATGAAAATGCCGAAGTATTATTGGTAGTAAGTCATAATATTGCCGATTTAAATTCGGCTGAAAATATTTTGCTAATAAAAATTTTAGAAGCGGTAGGTTTAACAATGGAAAAGGTGTTTATTGTTAGAAAGCCTAATATTAATTTAAATATACTATGGCGTTATTTAAGCAGTAGCAAATGTTTATTTTTTGGTATTAACCCTGTAAAAATGGGTTTGTATATTAATGTAGATGCTTATGTACCTACCGTTTTCGATAATAAAGTGTTGCTACTTTCACATTCAATTAATGCTTTACAAAAGCATCCTGAAAAGAAAAAATTATTATGGCAAGCATTACAAAATATATTTAAATAACCTAATTAAAGAAATTAATAAGTTATGAAATTAGTTTTTGCAACTGGCAATAAAAACAAATTAAAAGAAATTCAACAAATTGTTGGGAGCAAGTTTGAAATAACTTCTTTAAAAGAATTGAATTTTACAGAAGATATTGAAGAACCCTATGAAACCTTAGAAGAAAATGCATTACACAAGGCAAAGTTTATTGCAAATAAGTTTGGTGTAAATTGTTTTGCAGAAGATACAGGTTTATTTGTGGAAGCATTAAATGGCGCACCAGGCGTTAATACCGCACGCTATGCAGGCGAACACAAAAATGCAAATGATAATATGAATAAATTGATAACTGAGTTAAGAGATAATAACAATCGGAATGCTAAATTTAAAACAGTTATTGCCTTAATTATAAATGGAGAAGAACATACTTTTTTAGGAGCGGCAAAGGGCACAATTTTAGATTGTAAAAGGGGTATTACAGGCTTTGGCTACGACCCTATTTTTAAGCCGATAAATAACGATAAAACTTTTGCTGAAATGGAAGCTAAAGAAAAGAATTTAATATCACATCGCTACAAAGCCACCCAAAAATTCTTAATTTATTTAAATAAATTTTAATAATTATTGCTTATGTTTACCTTTAGCGAGCAACCTTTTTAGAAGGATATGCATCTAACCAATAGTAATATGGCAAAGATTTCGAAAAAAGACGTCGATTATAGCCTTGTGAGGCGTTGTTTGAAAAATGAGATTTCAGCTTATAAAGAGTTGTATGAAAAATATGCACCTAAAATGTTTGGTATATGTTTGCGGTACGCCAAAGATTTTCATAGTGCGGAAGATATTTTGCAAGACGGTTTCACCAAATTATATAAAAATTTAAAAAAATTTAGATTTGAAGGATCATTTGAAGGGTGGTTGAAACGAATTATTGTAAATACTGCGATCGAAAAATATAGAAAAAAAGTATCATTATATCCTATAGTGGACATAGGTGATTCGGAGAGAGAAAAAGTTTACGACAATACTTTGAACCGTTTACAAGCTGAAGATATTATGAAGATGGTTGAAAAACTTTCTCCGGGTTATAAGACAGTTTTTAATTTATATGTAATTGACGGTTACCCACATAAAGATATTGGTTTAATGTTAGGCATCAGCGAAGGCACTTCAAAATCGCAGTTAGCAAGAGCAAGATATTTATTACAAGAAATGATAATAAATTTAGACGAAAGCTACAGACAAGCATATGGCAAATAATAATATTGGTAATAATATGGATAAGGTTTTTCGTGATCGATTAGATAAGCACGAAGTAAGCCCTAATGGTTATAACTGGTCTATTATAGAGTCTAAAATTTATCGTGATATTAAAAAACGTGGGCCTTCCCCTTTTTTATATTCAAAATTTGCAGCATTAATGTTGGTTGCCATTTGTTTATCTGTTTTTGCTACTAAATATTATATGGCATCACGTGCAGAAAATAATACTACGCTCATAACGTCTACTCTTAATGATGAGGCATTTTGGAGCTATATGCAAAATTTCACTCAAAGCCCAACCATTATTACAAAAGAAGTACCCGTAATAAAAGAAGTAACAAAAATAGCATACAGGTACAATAAAGATTTTTATAAAATGCCTCCCAAATATAAATATCAATCATCTAACGGTGAGTCATTACTATCTTACAATGATGTGAAAAGCATGTTGGCTTTTTATGAGGGTGATGTTACCGCCGATGAAATTGCTAAATCAAATAGAACTAAAAATGAGCAAATATTAATTGACTCAGAAACAGCTAGTATTGATAAAATAGGAAATAATTTTGAAAATTTTAATGCAACTACTACTATTCCATTTCTAATTAATCCAGTATTTGATTATAATAATGATTTAAGCCTCTCTTTAGATGGTGGCGATGCTTTGTTAGAAGATTTAAGAGCATTAACCCGAAAAGGGATTAATAATATATTAGAGCAAAAACTCATAAAACGAACTGGCCTACATTTCGGTTTTGGTGGAGCGGCGTTAAATACTTGGGTGCTAAACAATCAACCAACAGAAACTGCATCAAACAGTATTATGTACCCAATTACACTTGGGCATCAATATGGCGGAAGTGTTGGTTATGATTTCGGCTCAAAATTTGGCGTTGAAGTGGGAGCTTACAGGGCCAACCAAGGCCAAAAAATAGCGCAAATTATTGATCTTAAAAAAATTGAAACCGAATTAAGAATGGATTATGTGCATTTTCCTTTAACATTTAAATATAAATGGGAACAGTTTAGTAATGTTACTCAAAACCCAATTATTTTAAATTATATTTTTGGTGTTCAATACAGTAAACTGCAAGGCTATAGAACCAATGTAAATGAATCGCTAATTTCTAAAAACAGTATAGAAAGAACACAAGATTTAGGTTTTGTTTTTGGCTTAGAATATGATGTGTTTTTAACCAAAAACCACTACGTAAGTGTTGGTGCAAAGTCAACCTATACCTATAATATTGATGATTTAAATCATGTGTTTAATGAAGCTTCTTATGATGCAAAGGCCAATAATTTTACAGTAGGTATAAATGCTTCAATTAATTATTTAATTCCTAATAATTAATCTTCTTTCATTTAAAAACAATCTTCTTTTTGTTTTAAAAGAATACTAAATTTGCCTGTTCAAAATATTTTATGAAAAAGACATTTTACTGCTTGAGCATTTCGGCACTAATATTTTTTTTAATGAGCGGATGCTATCGTGGGCCTGAAGATTTGCCTAAATTGAAGAAAAAATTTCAATCACAGATTAACCAGTTTGAAAAGCAAAAAGAGAATACAGATAATAAAGTAGAAGTTGCAGTTGAAAAACTAACTACTTTTCAACAAGCAATAAAAGATGCTGAAAATGCGGACGCTGAATTTAAAAAAGTTTACCGTCAGTGGCATAAGGTTAATAAAGAGGTAGAAGATTTAAACAAAGAATACGAACGATTAAAAGGCGATGCAGATAATTTGTTTAATGCCATGGAAAATCAAACTAATAGTTTAAGCGATGCTACTACCAGAAATGAATTGGGCAATGCTATTGCCAAAACAAGGGGCAGCTACAACAAAACATTAAGCAATACCGAAAAGGCAGTTAATAGCTTAAATAGTTTACACGGCGAAGCATTAGAAATAATAAAAGCTTTAGAAGTAGCAGTTGCAGTAGGCGAAATTACTAACATTAATGATGGCCTAAAAAACATAGAAAGTCGTGTTGATGCTATTATGAATGAGCTAAATATAAGCATAGCACAAAGCAAAGAGTTGTACGAGAAAAGGATTGGGGCTTTTTAGCCTCACTTCAAAAATAGCTACTATTAATCAACATTTCTGTACTGCACATAATGCTCCCACTTTTCTAATACTTGCGCAAAATCGTTTGGCAAATCAGAGTCAAAGCTCATTTTTTCTTTAGTTTCTGGGTGAATAAAACCTAAGGTTTTAGCATGTAAAGCCTGCCGAGGAATTATTTTAAAACAATTGTCGACGTACTGCTTGTACTTAGTGAAAACGGTGCCTTTCATAATTTTATCACCACCATACGTAGCATCGTTAAACAGCGGATGTTTTATGTAAGCAAAATGAACCCTTATTTGATGCGTTCTTCCAGTTTCCAACTTACATTCAACCAAAGTAGCGTAACCAAAACGTTTCAATACTTTATAATGTGTTACCGAATGTTTACCATAATCTCCCTCAGGAAAAACGGTCATCCTTTTACGGTTTTTTAAGTGACGACCTATATTGCCTTCAATGGTGCCATCTTCTTCCAAATCGCCCCAAACTAATGCCTGATACTTTCGGTTAACAGTTCTATCAAAAAACTGCTTAGCTAAATGGCTCATTGCATATTCTGTTTTGGCTACCACTAATAAGCCAGTAGTTAATTTATCAATTCGGTGAACCAAACCAGGGCGTGAGTCAAAATTTTTGTTTTGAGGTAAATTTTCAAAATGAAATTTTAACCCATTTACTAAAGTGCCAGAATAGTGGCCATGACCAGGATGGACAACCAAGCCCGAAGGTTTGTTTACAATTACCAAAGTATCATCTTCATAAACAATGTTTAAAGAAAGATCTTCTGCAATTAACTCTAAGGTGCGCGGCTCTTGTGGCAATAATAGTTTTATAATATCACCTGGCTTTATTTTGTAATTAGATTTTACTTCCTTTTCATTAACCACTATACAACCCGCTTTGGCAGCATTTTGAATTCTGTTTCGGCTGGTTTTCTCCATCCTATTCATCAAAAACTTATCCACCCGCAAGGCTTCTTGGCCTTTGTCAACTTTAATTTTGTAATGTTCAAATAACTGATCCTTGTCTAAAGCTTCGTTTGTGGCTTCTGTATCCATTGTTGCAAATATAGGTTTTTATAGTGTAAGGATATTTAGAAGTTAAGGAAGCTTTAGGAAATAAATGCAAGATTTACGCCGCAGCGCACCGTAAATCTCAATAGTATGATTTTAAAGAAAGGTTTTTGATTTTCGATATTTTGAAAGGGCTGCGAAGAGAAAACATCAATGCAACAGCTTGTTAAAAATCTGTCTAATTTATACTAGCAAATGCTTACGCTTAACATCAGCTTATTTTCACAAAACGTTAAATCAAAATATTCTATATTTACATAAACTCTAAAAAATGAAAATATATCAATTAAAGCTTGTTTTTGTATTATCAACAATTATATTTTTACTTAATGCTTGCTTTGTAAGCCAATCTACAATTAAAAACAACCCACATACCATTACTAGGCTTAACTACAGAAATAAGTTTCTTAAACAAATACCTGTAGAAGTATTTAAATGTAAAAATTTGGAAACTCTCGATTTATTTAGGAATAATTTAACTACTATTCCAAAAGAAATAGGCCAGTTAAAAAAATTGAAGCGGTTGATAATTTCGGCAAATAAAATAGAAGAATTACCAGAGGAGTTATTTGAATTGACCAACTTAGAATATTTATCGTTGTCGTTTAACAATATTATTAAAATTCCGGCTGGTTTAGGCAATTTAACTCAACTAAAAACATTTAAGCTTAATAATAACAAAATAGCTACATTGCCCGCATCGGTAACTTTTTTGGAGAGCTTAGAGGAGTTTACAATTGCTGAAAACGATATTGTTTACTTACCAGAAGAAATTGGAGGTTTGGTTAACTTAGAATATTTTGACATTAGTGGAAATAATATTGAAGAGCTGTCGCCTAATATTGGTTTATTGCAAAATTTAATTGAACTTAAAATGACGGGCAATGGTACATTGACTTACATACCCGACAATGTTTGTAATTTAGAAAGCTTAGAAACGGTTTACATTGATGCCAACTCTTATGTGCCTGGTTGTTGGTTAAACAATCGTACCCGTTTTCCACAAATTATTGTGTTGAGATGATTGTTAGGTTTAGTGGATTAGTTTATCGAATTAGTCGGAATTTATTAGTAAAACGAAATAAAAACTGATACCGACCATTAAAGTGTGATTAGGCTACTATTAAGGAAAAAAGGTTTCCAACAATTACCATTTATTTATTAATATGATTAAAAATTATATAATTAAAAAAATGAGCGATAAAACATTCGGCGGGTAATTGTGAACCGTTGAAAACCTTTTTTTAGACACAGTAAAATGTACGCTACCGTAAAATGCAAGCTTTCAACGAAGCAGCAAAGTTTTTAAGCTAAACCCGATTGCAGCGGTATCCTTTTTGTGGAGCGGAGCGGAACAAAAAGATTTAGCGGAAAGCGGGACTGCCCTTTCAACGAAGCGCAAAGGTTGGTTTTCTAATATAGTTAAAAAGAATTGCGGTAGAATTGAAAAGTTATATGAGCTTACTCGTTCCTTAATCAATCCAAATAGATTTCGTGTTTACAAATTCTCTAATTCCATAGCCAGAGAGTTCCCTTCCATAACCGCTATTTTTTATTCCACCAAAAGGCAGCCTGGGGTCTGATACTACCAATTTATTTACAAAACTACTTCCTGCTTCTAGCTGTAAGGCTATTTGTTCACCCCGTTTTTGGTTGGCAGTAATTACCCCAGAACCTAAACCGAACAGCGTGTTATTGGCGAGTTCGATGGCTTCTTTTTCATTTTTAGCCCTTATTACAGAGGCTACGGGTCCAAATAATTCATTGTCGAAAGCTTCCATTCCAGGTTTTATATCTCCAAGAATTGTTGCCGGATAATAGGTGCCTTGTCTTTCAGGTATCACGCCTCCTAAAATCAATTTACCTCCTTGAGCTATCGTTTTTTCTACTTGCTCGTGAAGCTCATCACGGAGGTCGGCACGTGCCATAGGCCCGTAATAGGAGTGCTCGTCGGTTGGCTCGCCCATTTTAGCTTCTTCCATTTTTTTTGAGAACAGTTTCATAAAATCATCATAAATCGCATCTAGCACTATAAATCTTTTAGCAGCAATACAAGTCTGTCCGTTATTTTGTAATCTTCCAAAAGTGGCTAAGTCGGTTGCTTCCTCCAAATCAGCATCTTCTAACACAATGTATGCATCACTACCGCCAAGTTCCATTACTGTTTTCTTTAAATTTTGACCTGCTATGGATGCTACAGAACGACCAGCACGTTCGCTGCCGGTAAGGGTAACCGCCACAATATTTTCGTTTTCAATAATTGCCTTAACCTGTTTGGTACTTATGTTTAAATTTGAAAATATTGCCTCAGGAAATCCTGCTTTTACAAAAGCATCTTCTAAAGCGTAAGCACAGCCTTGTACATTTGAAGCGTGTTTTAGCACGCCTGAATTGCCCGCCATTAGTGCCGGGGCTGCAAATCGTATGACTTGATAAAAAGGAAAGTTCCAGGGCATTATCGCCAAAATTACACCAATGGGCTGAAAGGTAACATAACTTTTAGCGGCCTCTGTTTCTACAGTTTCATTGGCCAACAAGCTGCTGGTATTATTAGCATAGTAGCGGCAGATTTTTGCACACTTTTTAATTTCTTTGCGTGATTGGTCAATAGTTTTTCCCATTTCTTTGGTGGCAAGTTGTGCGTATTCTTCTTCATTTTCTTCAAAAATATCTGCCAACTTATTCATCAGTTTAGCACGCTCTTCATAGGAATACTTTTTCCACAATTTAAAGGTGTTATTAGCATCACTTACTTTTTCATTAACCTCCTCTGCTGAAATACGCTTGTATTCGGCAATTTTTTCTCCTGTTGCAGGATTTGTTGTTACACTACTATCCATTGTTCTTAATTTTTTATCGTTTCTGAATATTCTTTTATTCGGATATTTAATATTTCGTGATTAAGCGAATAATCTACACCCAAATCAATAATATGTACGCCTTTTGAATTTAAGGCGGTTTGCAAAGTCTCTTTAAAACTTTCTACGGAATCAGGCCGGTGTCCGGTTGCTCCGAAACTTTTGGCATACTGAACAAAATCGGGGTTGCGATAGTCGAGGCCATATTGCGGGAAACCATCTCCTTCTTGTTTCCATTTTATCATACCATAAGCATTATCGTTTAAGATGATTACTACCAAATCTAACTTTAACCGCATCGCAGTTTCCAGTTCTTGTGAGTTCATCATAAAACCGCCATCGCCATTTACCGAAACCACTTTTTTGTTTGGATTTAGTTCTTTAGCCATCATAGCCGATGGAAGACCCGCACCCATAGTTGCCAATGCATTGTCAAGTATTAAGCTGTTTTGAAAATATGCGGGATAATTTCTGGCGAACCATAATTTGTAAATACCATTGTCCAAAGTAATTATTCCATCATCTGGCAAAACATCCCTCAATGTTTTTACCAAGCATTGGGGCAGTATAGGAAAGCGGAGGTCGTTTTCGTATTTCGACAAATGCTTAGATACATTGTCTTTTATTTTTAAGAATAAGCTAATGTCCCATTTTTTTGAATTAGATTTTAAAGACTCGGTGAATTGTGATATGCTATGGGCAATATCTCCAATCACGTTAAGTTGTGGAAAATAAACTTCATCAATTTCAGCAGGGAAAAAATTAACGTGAATCACCTTGCGTTCATCTCCGTGGTTCATAAAAAACGGTGGCTTTTCAATTGTATCGTGACCAACATTAATAATGAGGTCTGATTTGTTGATTGCTTCATGTAGAAAATCATAATCAGATAAAGCCGCCGTTCCTAAATATAGCGGATGGCGTTCATCTATAATACCCTTTCCCATTTGGGTATTAAAAAATGGAATCCCCAAAGTATTAACAAAATTGGTTAACGAATTACTTGCCCGTTTTCGATTGGCGCCCGCCCCAATAAGTAGCAAGGGCTTTTTTGCAGCTTTTATCATTTCACAAGCTTTTTCAATCGTTTCAGTAGGTGCATTTGGAATTTTATAGTCCACCACCGGAAAAATTGAAGTTTCTTCAACGTTTTCTGCAGCAATATCTTCTGGTAATTCAAGATGTACAGCGCCTGGTCTTTCTTCTCTGGCTAACCTGAAAGCTTCCCTAATAATGGAAGGAATATTATTGCCATGATTTATTTGTTTACTGTACTTCGTTAAGGGTTGCATCATTTCTACCACATCTATAATTTGAAACTTGCCCTGCTTACTTTTTTTAACCGGTTTTTGGCCTGTAATTAAAACCATTGGCATAGCGCCCAATTGGGCATAAGCTGCAGGCGTAACCATATTGGTAGCTCCAGGACCTAAAGTTGATAGACAAACGCCTGGTTTACCAGTTAGTCTTCCATAAGTAGCAGCCATAAAACCGGCACCTTGTTCGTGGCGGGTAAGAATTAATTTTATTGAATTTGACTTTCGAAGAGATTCTAAAAAATCGAGATTTTCCTCTCCGGGTAAACCAAAAATATATTCAACTCCTTCGTTCTCCAATGCTTGTATAAATAAGTCTGTTGCTTTCATAATGCTTGTATGTTAAAAAATTTTACGGTTGTGAAAATTAATGTTGAGCAATTTGTTTGATTAACTTAATTTTTTTAATTTCAGCAGTCATAATTTGTTTGTAATTTAGATGCCAAGATAAGCCTTCAATATAAGTTATGCAACTTAAAAAATTGTGTAGATCAAAACGCTGCATAAATCATCAAAACATAAGTTTCAAAGTTTCTGACTCCATTCCCAAAAATCAATGCATCTGGCTCACATTTTCGTAAATTAAAAATTAACAAATTATTATACAGAGCTTAGAGGTTTTAAAAACCTGCTAAATATTAAAATTGAGCGGTTGTTGGATGCCCAACATTTAAATACAATATTTAAATATGTTGCTAATATTTTTATTGTAATATTGAATTGCCTATATTTAAATCAAAATAGATTTTAAACTGGCCAGTTTTTTAAGTTGATGGATATTTTCTAAACGAAGAACCGAAGTTTTTAAAATAGCCCCGATTGGGGTGTTTAAGCGGTTATGCCCCGAAGCAAAGCGGAAGGCAATTTGAGCGGAAAGCGAGACCGAAGTTTCTGCGAGCCAAATTGTGCTGCTTAAAAAATATAAATTAGTGTATTGCTTTGATAAACTTGTAAAAAAAATAAATAATAAAAATGATAAGAGAAGGAACAGAAGTAAAATGGAAATGGGGAAATGGATATGCTACCGGTAAAGTAGAAAGTACGTTTACTGAGTCTATTACCAAAACAATAAAGGGCAGCGAGGTAACCAGAAATGGCTCAACTGATGATAAGGCACTTTTTATAAAACAAGATGATGGTGGTAAGGTTTTGAAATTAGAAAGTGAAGTAGAACGAAATGATTCATAGAGACTATACATATATGTGATCGCACAAATTTTATAGAAATTTAAAAATTAACTACAAATATGAAAAACATTAATTTAATATAAATTCGACAGTGTTATCGTATTGTTATTTAAACCATATATTTAACATCGTGCGCTGCTGTAGGGTATAATAATAACAGGTCTTTAAATTGTTGTACCGTCATCCCTTGTTGAATAGCTAAACTGAATAAATTTATCATATCATCGCCATGGCTGGCTAATATACTTGCACCTAAAATTTTACCAGTCTTTTGGTCAACTAAGGTTTTGTAGCGGGCAAAGTTGTTCATATTTACCCGTTCAATAAACGAACCTTTATGATTCTCTTTTTTAACTTCAAATTTAATGCCCTGGGTGTTCAACTCCTCTTCACTTTTGCCTACTTTAGTTAATTTAGGATAGGTAAATACGCCAAAAGGAACGCCTTTGTAATCTACACTTTTTCTTTTTTTATTTAATATATTATGAGCAACAATTTTCGCCTCATAGCTCGCTGTTTCCGTAAAAGGTAGCTGACCCGTTACGTCACCTATGGCGTATATATGATCATATTTTTTGGTTTGCATAAATTCATTTACCTCAATGCCGTGCTGCTCATTTAATTTTAAACCGATTTGTTCAACCGCTAAATTTTCTACATTAGGTGTTCTACCCGCTGCGTGAATGATAAGGTCTGCCGAATAGGTAAACGCCATATCATCATTTCTTTTACACGTAACTTCAAATCCCTTGTCAATTTTTTCAACCTTATTTACGCTATATCCTAATTTTATGTCAATCCCTTTTTCTAAAGTAGCGTGAACTAAATCTTGAACAAGGTCAGCATCAAAGGCAGTCAAAGGCATTTCTTCATCGCCTATTATCGTAACATTTGTGCCACAAGCTGCAATAATGTGCGACAGCTCAAAAGCAATATATCCACCACCTACAATTACAATATTAGGTGGCAGTTCATTTAAATTAAAAAATTCATCGTTAGTTACTAAGTGCTGTTCTCCTTCAATATTAAGTGGTCTGGGTTTAGCGCCCGTTGCAATAACAATCTGTTTTGCTGTTATCGTTTTGTTGCCCACTTTAATGGTATGTTGGTCTACAAATTTAGCGGTACCGGTCAGCGTTTTTATGTTAGCATTTTCAAAATTTGATTTAGTTTTGGTAGGCACCAATGCCGTATAATGAGATTTATTGGCAACAAGTTGATGCCAGTCAACAAATTGTTTTGTAGCTGGGAAGCCTGCTTTTTCCATCTTCTTAGCCTGCCAAAAAGTACTGGTAACCGCTTCCATCGCCTTTTTAGGTGTGCAACCACGCAAAGCGCAAGTTCCGCCAAAAAGCTTATCAACAATAAGCACACTTTTACCTGCCTCAACACATCTATGCGCAACTGATGAACCTGCCGGCCCACTACCGATAATTAAAATATCTATCTTCAAATTGGTTTTAATTTTATAGCAAAGTAATATAAGGAAATGTTTGGATAAAGGTAAATTTTTATAATTACAATCAGACTGATTTTTACATAAAATCATTTATGTTTAAAAATCTAATCTAATTAATTACCTTGGAGAATAAGTAGAATTTTTTCATAAAATATTATTTAATATTTCCTTTTTTGGTAAGATGTTTAAAGCTACCTTTTTCTAAATACTTAAACCATTGCCTTCTCTAAAACAGTTTTTTTGAAAGCGTTTTTGGTTAAAAAAATCGGAGTCGCTCAACAAATTTAAATTCAATTATAAGATAAATATAGTCAGTAAAGTATTAAAATTTTTACCTATGTATTTATGAAGCATTATATTTAGCTCATCTCACAACGTGCTTGTTCGATTATAAAACCTAAGTTTCAATAATGTTTTTAGTATTTACTAATATGCAAATTAGGTGATATTTTTCGTGATATTCCTGTAACTTTTAAATTGAGTGGAATAACCATAACCAAAACATCAATTCCTCTAAACTAAGGCAATTGACATAACCACAGCAATGGATAAAAGCATAAAAAAGATAACAGATAATATGATAATGAAAAATACAATCTTCACCAAAAAAATGAAAGCCTGAATAAACATCTCCATGAAAAAGCGTACTTTGTTGATTTTATAAATTAAAGCTGTTGTTAATACATGAATAACAAATCATCTAATGACCTCTTACAATTTACATCGAAAGGTATTTGGTGTGCACAGGCTGATGTATTTATCGACCCTTGGAAACCTGTTAAAAAAGCCCTTATTACGCACGGCCATGCAGACCATTCCCGATATGGAAGCGATGCTTATTTAGCTACTGAAACGGCAGCACCTGTTATCAAATATCGATTAGGAGACATTAAAATGGAGACCATTCCTTTTGGTGAAAAAAGAACTATCAATGGGGTTGACTTTTCTTTTCACCCGGCAGGGCATATTTTAGGGTCTGCCCAAATAAGGGTAGCGTATAAGGGAGAAATTTGGGTGGCCTCTGGCGATTATAAATTAGAAAATGACGGATTGGCAGAACCCTTTGAACCTATTAAATGCCATACCTTTATTACTGAATCTACTTTTGGCTTACCGGTTTTTAATTGGCGACCGCAAGCAGAAATTTTTGCCGACATTAACAACTGGTGGCGCAACAATGCAGCCGAAGGAAAAGTAAGTTTTATAACTGGTTATTCGCTCGGCAAAGCCCAACGCATTTTACAAGGTTTAGACACCAACATCGGTAAAATTTATACGCACGGAGCAGTAGAAAATATTAATGAAGTCATTAGAAATCAAGGTTTCACTTTGCCCAATACCATACGGGTAACCAGAGAAATTTCACCAAAAGATTATCCTACAAATTTAGTGTTAGCTCCGCCCGGCGCATTAAATAGTGCGTGGATGAAAAAATTTAAACCAATTTCTATTGGTCTGGCTTCGGGTTGGATGGCGATGAGAGGAACCAGAAGAAGGAAAGCTGCCGACAGAGGCTTCGTTTTATCTGACCACGTTGATTGGAAGGACTTGAACACGGCAATAGAAGAAACAGGGGCGGAACGAGTTATTGTTACGCACGGTTACACTTCAATTTACACCCAATATTTATTAGAAAAGGGATGGAAAGCACAGGCAGCGGAAACAGAATTTACCGGAGAAAGTATTGATGGGGAAGAAGATAAGGAAGGATAGAAAGCAACTTGTTGAACGTTGGATAAGTTGATAAAAACACGTGACTATTAACCTGGTTTTGATGCGGTTATTTTGAAAAACCGAAGCCTCCAAAATAGCCCTGATTGGAGTGGTTATGCTGCTGAAGCGTTTGCCTTTGAAGCGTAGCCGCAGCATTTGAACGGAAAGCAGGACCACAAGTTTTTATAAAGTTAAATGTTTCGCTTCAAAAAATTTTTCGAATTTTCTGCTGTATTGTTGTTTAGATAAACTTGAGAAATTATGTAATAATAAAATATGGAAAAATTTGCACATTTATTTACGCAATTAGACCAGACGACCAAAACTTTGGTTAAGGTGGCCGCTTTAAAAAAATACTTTGAAGAGGTGGATGATAAGGACCGGTTGTGGGCAATGGCAATTCTTTCTCACCGGCGGCCCAAGCGAACGGTTAAAACGAGTTTGCTTAGGCAATGGGCGGCAGAGTTGGCTAATATTCCACTTTGGTTGTTTGAAGAAAGCTATCATAAAGTGGGTGATTTAGCCGAGACCATTGCACTCGTTTTACCGCCTGCCGAAGCACAGCACGATGTCGCTTTGGCCGATTGGATAGAGGTGGTTAAAAAGTTAGATAAAAAAGAGGAAGCCGTTAAAAAAGAAACCGTAATTAATGCCTGGCAAGGCTTAACTTATAACGAGCGTTTTGTTTTTAACAAATTGATTACTGGTGGTTTTAGAGTGGGGGTTTCTCAAAAATTAATGATGCGGGCTTTGGCACAATATGAAGGTCAGGATGAAAATACAATTGCCCACCGGCTGATGGGAAATTGGACGCCAGATACCATTACTTATGATGCACTTATTCGGGCAGAAAATCCTTTGGACGATATTTCGCGACCTTATCCTTTTTATTTGGCTTATGCTTTAGAAGGAGCACCTGCCGATTTAGGCAAGCCCGCTGAGTGGCAGGTTGAACGTAAATGGGACGGCATTAGAGGGCAGCTAATTGTTAGAAAAGATAATTTATTTGTTTGGTCGAGAGGTGAAGAATTGGTGACCGATAAGTTTCCAGAGTACCATCCTTTAGCAAATTTGCTGCCCAATGGTACGGTGCTTGATGGAGAAATTTTACCTTTCAAAGATGGTAAACCGCTAACTTTTAATGTGCTGCAAACCAGAATTGGCAGAAAAAATATAACCAAAAAAATACTGGAATCTGCGCCTGTTATTTTAATGGCTTATGATTTGTTAGAATATGAAGGAAAAGATATTCGGGAAACGCCTTTGCGGGAAAGAAGGGTTTTGTTAGAAAAAATAGTAGCTGAAAATTCGCTTAAAAAAATAATTAAATTATCTAAAATTGTGGACTTTGAAAACTGGGAACAAGCGGCGGCTGCACGCGCGGATTCCAGAGCGCATTTTAGTGAAGGTTTGATGATAAAAAGATTGAATTCGGACTACAAAATTGGTCGTAAAAAAGGCGATTGGTGGAAATGGAAAGTAGACCCCTTAACCATTGATGCGGTGATGATTTACGCGCAACAAGGTAGTGGACGGCGTGCCAATATGTTTACCGATTACACCTTCGCCGTTTGGGATGGCGACGCTTTAGTTCCTTTTACAAAAGCATATTCCGGCTTGACCGACAAGGAATTTAACAAAATAACCGCCTGGGTAAGAAAGAATACCAAAGAGCGTTTTGGGCCTGTAAGAAGTGTGAAACCTGAACTGGTTTTCGAACTGGCCTTTGAGGGTATTAATAAATCAACGAGACATAAATCGGGAGTCGCTTTGCGTTTTCCACGGATGCTGCGCTGGCGAACAGATAAAAAAGTTGAAGAGATAAATACCTTGGCAGATTTGAAGCAGCTGTTGGCAGTTTATGGTTAGCAGCTCTTGTTTTTATTTGAATAATTACCTTATAACCGTCACTTTTTTAAAACAACTCACCAGTTCATCCAAACAAAAAAGTAGAAGATATTTCTTTTATTTTTTTGAAGCGGAAATTTGGAGCTCGCAAATAATTTAGGTCCCGCTTTCCGTTCAAATGGCATTTGCAAACGCTTCAAAATCAACCGCTGCAAAAATGCCATAACCACTACAATCGGGGCTAATTTGGTGGCCTCGGTTTTTCATAGGCACTTTTTAAAACCCAAATCAATATCAAACCGATTTGATAAACTTGTCACTTTTTTTATTGTGATTTGCTTAACTAAGCATCCACACTTTAGCTTCATCCATTGCTGTCATCAGAAGTTTTTTCAGCTCTATATCAGAAGTTATTGTGTGAACTTTGTTTGGCTTGTCAAGTTTTCTGGCAGTTGATAAAAGCCTGTTAGAAGTAGACCTTAGAAAGAGTTTACTTTTAATTAACTGTATAGTTCAAGCCTTAATTGCAGCAAAGCTTTGGTAAAATTTTTCAACTAAGGGACGATGAGAAAATAAATTTACCCAATTATAATAAAGCTATTTTTTGATAGACGAGACGAAAAACGTAGGTTTAGTGGAGCTAAGGCGAGGCTTTTCAACAAAGTGTATCCGAACATGGCAAAGTAAGGTGGTCAATTTATTTTTTTCTCATTCCTTAGCGTTTCAAATTCCGATTCGTAAGTAGCTTTTATTGCAACCCAATTATACTGTTTTACAAACTGCTGAACGTTTTGTTTTCTTAAAATTTGCACATTAAATATCATTCGCTGCAGTTGTTGGGCATAGGTTTTGTTATCTTCATAAAAAAAAGCATTGTGTAATTTTTTTGGAATATGCTCTACATAAGCTAACCGCTTTGGTAATAATGGTATGGTGTTGCAATACATTGCCTCAACCACACTTATCCCAAAAAAATCTTGCACCGCAGTTACTGGTAAAATGTCGGCTAATTGTAGGTGTTTCATATAGTCTTGCTCATCATTACAATAACCAAACTGTATTAATTCTTCTTTAAATAATTCGGGCACTTGGCTAAATATTTTGGGGCTTCGGTTAAACTGCTCTCCTAAAACAGCCAATTTAAACTTTACTCCATTTTGTTTTAAGGTAAAAAGGGTACTAAAAAACAAATCAGGGTTTTTATCATACTCCCATCGGTGATTCCATAATATTACGGCATTTTCATTTAGCTCTTTTCTTTTGGTTTGAAGTTTATTATGTGCATCAAAACGGCTTAGGTTTAAACCTAAATGCATCACTTTACTTTTTGCTTTAATAGTTTCTACCGAAGCTACATTATTATAATCGGGAAATTGCTTTAAAAAGTTAGGCAAAGCAGTTGTAAAAGATTGATGGTGATAGCTTGAATTAAACCAAAGCCTATCGGCTACCAAGGCACTAGTGTAATTTATAAATTGATAGGCTGCATCTCTTTTGGTTGCAGTATCAGTATCAGTTTTCGACCACGGGTATGTTAGTTGGTTTTCGTGAAAATAGACACCAATTGTAGTGGTAGAAAAATTTTTACCTGCAAGTGCTTTAAACAAGGCGAGGTTTAACATATCGCTTACCACAATTAAATCAAAGCATTTATTTAAAGCTTTAAACTGCTTAGCTAATTCAACGGCTGCGCCTTGCATTCGCCATTTCCAATGCCTGCCCGGTAAGGTAAGCTTGGTGTAATTAAAACTGGTATGCTGTACTAATCCATCTAACCATTGCTTATGCGAGCCTGCATAAAAAGGTTCTACAACAAGTATTTCCAAAATTTATTTCTCTAATTTAAAACCTAACCTTTCTTCGAAAGCCTTTATTTGCTCGGCCCCCATATTTTCTGCCATTGCTTTAATGGTGTAACCACCGTAAAGCACATCATCTTTTAGGTACATCCAGTCCACAACATCATCATACTCAATTTTAATTTTATCGCCCGATTTTACGTGCGTTAAATGTTTTGGTTGGTTGGCAATAAAACCCATTAATGCGCTACTATTATCGTACCTTAAGTTATCTATCCAAACATGTTCTTCCTGTTCAAAATTACGAATGGCCATTTTTATAGAATAATTATAGTTATCTAAATCTAACTTATTTTCAAAAACGTCTAAAAAATCTACTTTTAAAGTCTTTTTTGCTTTTTCAATTCCCCTTTTAATAGCTTGTTCATTAGCTTTTTTGGTAAGGTCCGTATCGTTTTTTACTTCCGTAGTTTGACAAGAAAAAATTAGTAAACTTAGCAATGCACATAACCCTACAGTTATATTTTTCATTTATTTTTTTATTAAAGGCTGCAAATGTAAAAAAGCCCTGTTAGAATTTTTACTAACAGGGCTACTCAATTTAAATTTCTAAATTTATTTAACAACTATTTTTTTGTTAGTTCTTTTATTACCTTGAATAATTTCTAAGATATAACTGCCACTTTGGTTGTTTTGCAAATCTATCGCTTCATTAAACTTGCCCATAAAATTTTTGATAAACTTGTGGTACACTATTTTGCCTGCTATATCGTAAATGTTAACCTCGGTATCTAAGCTTTCGGCAACATCAAAACTTAAATTAAACAAACCTTGGCTTGGGTTAGGAAAAAATTCGAAACCTGCTAAAGCTAAATCATCTGATATTGATTTATTATTAGGGCTTATTTCGTTCAATTTTTCTTTGTCTTCTTGCTCTAAATCGGTAATCATTACCATTACACGGGTATTTTTATTCAACAAATCTTTATCATCATTACCCTCATTTAAGTCAAATTTTTCTATCCAATTATAATATTTGGGGTAGGCCTCATCAAGGCCACTCTTCATTAATTCAACGGGTGCTTTTTGCTTTTTACCAGCTCTTTTGTATTCAACCAATATTATATCGCCAATTTTTTTCTCGCTTATATAATTGGTAAGTTCTTCAACAGAACCAATCGCTTTATCATCTACAGAAATTATCTCGTCACCTTCTTGCAAACCTGCTTTTTCTGCACCAAAACCGTCATTAATTCCATTAATAATTACTTTATCGCCATCGTCTTTTATCATTGCGCCCATAATTGGTTTGCTGGTTTTTGTAAGAACCGCATCACCAAAAAGTTTATTAGACTTTACCGTTTTATTTTCCATCAACTCCACCTTAGTAGTATTTGTTGCGTTTTCTCTTTTGTATGTTACCGTTATTAAATCACCCGGCCTAAGCGAATTGATATAGTTAACTACTTCATCAGCGGTTTTCATAGTTTTATTATCAATGGCTGTAATAAGGTCACCTTCTTTTAAGCCAGCATTTTTAGCACCAAAACCTTCATTTAAACCCGTTATTAATATACCTGCTTCTGCATCATCAATCATAACACCCATAATAGCTTTGTTGGCAGCATCCTCATCATAATCAAAAAACTTATAAATTTGACCGTCTGGATCAAAACCCTCTAAGTCTAAATTTTTTAAACGACTTTTCATATCGTTCATAATCATTTCTAAATCTTGCCCTTCCAAATCAATCATGGTATCTAATTTAAAGCTTTTACCTTTTAAATTTTTTGTAAGATCTTCAAAGTCTTCTCCAAAAAGCTTAAATATTTGATTGGCATCTTCTTTTTTAATATCAATGTCAATATCAGAAAAATCAATGTCCATGTCTTCCGCTAATTTTTCAATCTTATCTTTAAACTCTTCTAATTGATTTTCATCATCACCTTTTAGCTTTAATTTTAAAGTGGCAGATTTATCAACATCAATTTCTTTATCTTTATCAACCTCAATATCTATATCATCTTCACCAATATTCATATTATGCTCCTCTAATAATTTTTTTAATTCAGGATCATTAGGATCGGTAAAAACTTTGTCGATAGAGTGCTTCTCTCCGTTTACATCTTTTTCAATTTTTATTCTAATTTCTTTAGTGGCTTCTTGCGCCACAGCTATAGTAAAACTGCTACAAGCAACAGTTAACAATAGCAACAATGAGTTAATAATTTTCAATTTCTTTTGCATAATAGATCTCTTTTTTTTATCAAAAGTAAAAGGGCGAACTCTATAAATGTGTTAACTTCTTTTTAAAGTATGTTAAATCAATAAGATTTCAATAAAATAAAATTTGTTAATTTTAAATATGGTTCAAACTTTTTAGTTCATAAATAACGTTTAACAATTAAATTATGTTATCATTAAAGAAACGATATTGTTTAAAAAATTGTTAAACTATTGTGCAAAGAATAAATATTAGCTTAGTTATTTTATTGTTGACCATATCGTTAATAGGGTTAACAATGCTTCAATTTACTTGGATAAGCGAATCCTATCTTAACAAAGAAGAACGCTTTAATGACTCGGTAAACGAAGCGCTACACAGCGTATCGCATAAGGTAGAAGAAAACGAGGCAGCTGCTTTTATAAAACAATATGAAAATGTTTTAGAACAAATTCTTTCAGGTAAAACCGCTTATAAACTTGAAGTTGATAGTGTTAGCGGGTTAGCATTTATAACTGATTTTAACTCTTGCCGTAACCCAAGTGATATGAATAGGAATGAAATTTACAGTAATGAAGGTTTATTTAAAGTGCTTTTTGAAGTGAGTAGAATGGGCGACATATTTGCAAGTATGGCCACAAATTATCTATTTAATATAAAACCATTAGAACAGCGGTTGGATTTTGACTATTTAGACAAATTAATTAGTACAGAACTGCAAATGGCCGGAGTTGATGCCGAATTTCATTATGCTATTAGAGAACCTCGAAGCACTCGTTTGTTTCCAAGTAAAACAAATTTTAATTCGGAAACACTTAATGAAGTAATACAAACTGATAACAAAACACTTTTCAAAACATTGCTTTACCGCACCGATCCATTTAATCGATATGCGGAATTGCTAGTCTATTTTCCTAACAAACAAAACTATTTGTTGAGTAACATTCAGTTTATGCTAATGGCATCTTTGGCTTTTATTTTGGTAACCATTATTTGCTTTGCTATTGCCATAAGTACCATTTTTAGGCAAAAAAAAATAAGCCAAATGCGTACTGATTTTATCAATAATATGACGCACGAATTAAAAACGCCCATTTCAACAATATCGTTAGCAAGCGAAATGATAAAAGCTCATAGTTCTGGCACTAATAACACGCAAATGTTGAAGTATAGCAATATAATTTTTGATGAAAACAAACGTTTAAGTAAGCAAGTTGATAAAGTATTGGAAATGGCAGCCATTGATAGAGGAGAAATGAACCTCAAACTTGCCAACATTAATATAAATGACATCGTGCGAGAAGTAAAATTAAAATCAGAAATAAAGCTGGAGGAAAGAGGAGGTAGTATTGAAACCTTTTTAAACGCAGAAACCCCAATAATCGTTGGCGACAAAGTTCATATTACTAACATAATACATAATTTAGTAGGTAATTCTTTAAAATATACCAATGATAAGCCCTCAATAAAAATTTTCACTCAAAATATTGATAATGGGGTAGAAGTAAGTGTAGAAGATAATGGTATTGGAATGAGTGAAGAATCTCAAAAAAGAATTTTTGATAAATTTTACCGAGTGCCTACAGGTAACGTTCACAATGTAAAAGGCTTTGGTTTAGGCTTAAGTTATGTTAAAAAAATATTAGAAGCACACAATGGCACAGTTAAGGTTAAAAGTTCTTTAAACAAGGGAACTACTTTTACTTTTTTCATCCCATCTAAAATATCATTAAATTAAATTAATTATAACATGTCGACAAATAACGTAAAATTATTATTAGTAGAAGACGACCCAAATTTGGGTACTATGGTAAAAGAATTTTTAGAATCACAAAATTTTGATGTTACCCTTGGCACCGATGGTAAAGAAGGCTTAGATTTATATCAACACCAAGTATTTGATATTTGTGTTTTTGATGTGATGGTACCCAAAATGGACGGCTTTACGTTGGCCAAAATGATTAGGCAACGAAACACCAGCATTCCAATTTTATTTTTAACCGCAAAATCGCTAAAAGAAGATAAAATAAAAGGTTTTCAAATTGGAGCTGACGATTACATTACTAAGCCTTTTAGTATGGAAGAATTGAAGTTGAGGTTAAATGCGGTTTTAAAACGAACTATGAGTGGCCAAGAGGAAGACGAAATTGGCAAAATTTATGAAATTGGCAATTTTAAGTTCGATTTTACAACTCAAATGCTTGATAAAGATGGCGAGAAACAAAGATTGACCACAAAAGAAGCACAGCTGCTGCGGTTACTTTGTAAAAATTTAAATAAAGTTACCGAGCGCGAAATTGCACTAAAACGGATATGGGGTAACGACGATTATTTTACCGCTAGAAGCATGGATGTTTTTATTACGAAGCTTAGAAAATATTTAAAGAAAGATCCGGCAGTTGAAATTTTAAACGTACACGGTACAGGTTTTAAATTAACGGTAAACCCTGCGGCAGCTTAATAGTTAAGTCAACCCATACTAAGGTTAGTTTGGTAGTATTAAAATAAATTTATATTGTTTATTTTTTTTGATATTATATCGGTATTATGTAGAAACGAAATAGTATCACTCGAACGAACCGTTTTATTGTTAACGCTAACTTATAATTAGGTTTGCATAAAATTTTGATTACCATAACTAAAAACGCTAACGGTTTACAGCCGAAATAAATTGAAAATTACCAAGTCTACAGGCTAATAGTTGGTGACTCGTTATTAGTCGTTTAGTCTTAATTTTGAATTGTAAAGACTTATTTTTGATTATGCGTGGTTTATTATTCTTTTTTGTATTGCTATTATTTGGCTGGTTTGCATTTTCTGGCTTTTGGTACAATTGTAAAATAAATGATAGGTGTGGCGAAAATATAGAGCCAAAAAGTATTGTTGTTCCTGTTGAAAAGGAAAAAAAGAAAGCCATTAAGTCAGAGCCAGCAAAAGTAAATACAGCAGCCTCAAATAAAATTAATAGAGGTGATGCATTTATGCAAAATCTTTCCCCAATAAGTGTTAGTGGCTATCAATTTAAAAATGATAACCGCCAAGGTAACATTTATTTTAGTACAAATAGCCAAACAACGGCTAACCCAATTATTGATGCGGTGGTTTCGCCAGATTTGAAAGAGCTTGTTAATCATTTAAAAAATAGCCCTCAAAGTAACTTACAAATAACGGGTTATTACACCAATAAAGAAGTTGCCACTTTTAACGGCAAAAATTTGGGTTTAGATAGAGCTAACAATGTAAAAGATTACTTTGTAAAAGCTGGTTTAAATGAAAAGCAGATTGAAACTAAGTCTTTACAAAACAACAACCTAAAAGTAATTAACGAAAATGTTGTTGGTGCTATAAATTTAAGCCTAAAAATAGCTACCAAGCCAAAGGCTTCAACTGTTAAATCCATACCTGTAGAGCCAACTGCTAAACCCACAGTGCCGATTAAAAAAGCTACAATACCAATTGTAAAACCCACACCCAAACCTACAAAAACTCAAACACCTTTGGTAACAAAAGCAATTGAGCAAGAAACAAGAACAGTATATTTTAAATACAACAGTAGCGAAATAATAATTACTAAAGAGCTGGAGAAATATGTGGAGCAACTAAAGCTCTATCTAAAACAAAACACCAACAAACAAGTTGTGGTAACTGGCCATACGGATAGTTTAGGTGATCGCCAGCAAAATGTGGAGCTTGCCTTAAAAAGGGCTAATTTTGTAAAGCAATTTTTGATCAAAAAAGGCATCACCGCAAAACAAATAAATACAAATAGTGAAGGCCCAAACAAACCAATTGCCTCAAACAAAACTGCGGCAGGAAGAGAACAAAACCGAAGAGTAGAAATAACGTTTAATTAATAATATATTTAGAGTATAAATGCGAGATATAATACAATCGTTTACCCAAATAAGTAGTGCAGAATGGCTGGAGATTTTAATTTTATTGGTTGTAGCTGCTATTTTAGGCCTTATTATTGGCTGGTTGTTGCGCTCTTTTAAAGTACGGAGCTTAAAAGGTTTATTGGTTGAAAAAGAAAATCAATATAATTCCTTAGCTAAAACACATCAAGAAAAAATAGGCTTTATTAGTGAAATGGAAGCTGAGAATTTAGAAATGACAAACAGGATTACTGTTTTAAATGAAGAAATTAAAAGCCTTAAATTAAGATTAACCAACAACCAAAGTAATGGCATTTTATTAGAAGATGAAACCGCCTTAATAGTTACTGACGAAGTAGAATTGGATGAAACGGATACTAACACCACCGAAAAATCAACAGGTTGGTTACAACGCTTAAGAAATACATTTTCAGCTAATCAAAATGCAATTGCTACAGAAACAGGTGATGAAATTTCTTTTGAAGAAAAATTAGCTGCTTCTAATACTATGATTGAACGCTTGTTAAGTTCTAACGAAAAGTTAGAAGACGAAAATGAAGGACTTAAACAAAAGTTGCAAAATTTAGAAACCTCCATAACAGATAATAAAGTGATACCAACTGCAACTGTTGCAGCGCCTGTAATAGTTAAAAAAGAAGTAGATGCTGAAAAAATAGACCAATACACCAATAGTTTAAAAGATGCGAAAACCACTAATAAAGATTTGTTGAAACGTATTGAAGAACTGGAAATTTATAACGGTAAAATTATTAAACAACTAGAATCTGAAACTGAGGATAAAATAACAACGCAGCAAAAACTGATTGAAAGTGGTGATTACAAAGCGAAGTATTTAGAACTGGCTCCAAAATTTGAAACTGTTGAAATTGATAATAGCAAGTTATCAGCCGAACTATCTCAACTAAAATCTAACGCTAAAAGTGAAATACTTAAAACCGAATTAAAAAGTAAAGAAGATACTTTGGCTAAATGCATTAACGAAAAACAAGCGCTTACCATTAAATTGGAAGATACCTCAAAAGCATTGGCCAGCTGCAATGATCAACAGCAAGCCTTAAAAACAAAGTTAGATGCAGCGATAAACAAAACTAAATTAGACAACCAAACATCAGCTAAAGTGGTTTCAGTAACACCGCCGCCTTTACCGTCCAACCCTATAGCGTTTAAAAAAAATAAAGATGTAAGTAAACCTGCTGAAAATATTAGTAAACCTGCTGAAAATATAAGCAAACCAGATTTAGAAACCTCGCACGACATTATGAACCGCATTAAAACCAAAGCTAATTCAATTGATTTTAGTAGAATTGGTGCAGGGAATGTTGATGCAAAAGATGATTTAAAAAAAGTGAAAGGGATAGGGGAGTTTGTTGAAAAAAAATTAAATGCCTTGGGCATTTATCACTTTAAACAATTAGCCAACCTTACCGAAGAAGATATGGATAAAGTTAATGATGCCATAGAGTTTTTTCCTGGTAGAATTAAAAGAGATAACTGGGTAGCACAGGCCAAAAAAATGGCTGGTGAAGGATAGGTTTTTTTAGAAAAGTATCAATTTTTCAAAAGCATAATTCCCTTCAATATTAATTTGTAATAAATAAATACCAGCTGCTAAGGTTGGTATTTTTTTGGTATGAGTGCCTTTATTATGAAATTCGTTAATACTTAGGCTTTCAATAAATTTACCTTCAATATTTAAAAGATTGATACTAACTTTTTTTGCAGCAGATAAATTTAACTGAATTGCTTTATTTGAGAGTAGGGTTATTTCAATAGCAGCATCATTCAATAAATCGTTGATGCTTACTTCAACATCTTGCACCAAAATAGTTTTACTAATAGAGTTAACACAACCCAATTCGTTTTCTGTGGTTAGGGTAATGGTGTATTCGCCTGGTGAGGCATATTCGTTAGTTGGAAATTGAGTGTTTGCAGAATTACCATCTCCAAAAGTCCAAAACCAGCTATTGGGTATTGGGGTACTTAAATCTTCAAAAGAAATAAAACTACCATTTAGTTTTAAGTGTGTAGCCGAAAATTCGGCGGTACAACAATTATCAATTTGCTGGTTTAATTGAAATTCAATTGCTGCAACATTGTTAAATTCGTTTAATTCATTAATAATGCTGTCGGGGTCAAATTCTGTAACTAAAAAATAAGTACCATTGCAGGTAGCAGCACTAAATTGCATTTTTTGGCCTGCTACATTTTGCCCATCAAAATGCGAATAACCAACCGCAATGCCTGTTTTATCACTATTGCAAACATAGTTTTGGCCTAAGCGGCTATTGGGTAAATTTTTGATGCTGCCTATAATTTCATCGTAAGCACAAACCATATTACTTTCGGTACATTGCAAGGTATTTTCAATACAAAAAGCTGATTTACCAGCACTAACAATTATTGGCCAATTTAAAGGATTTGTGTCAGAACCTTTGATGCGAATAGTATTTTCAACCCAGTTTGTTATTTGAGCCCTATTGTTTAAATTTTGTGTAGTTTGGTAGGGCATAAAACCGGCATCAAAATCAAAAAAACCAGTATTTTGGTTAGGAATTTTTCGATAAACCCGTTGCTTAATTAATTGTTTTGGCCAGCTTTCATTTTCACACCTTGCTAAATTAGGTAAAAGCGTATTACCACAATACCAGTTGCCGCTGGTATAAAATTCTAACGGCCCAAAACCAATATTTGAAATAGCAGTATTAAAATTTATAGCTCCAGTAACTTCCTTAAAGTTTTGTAAGGTTAATGTTTTGTCCACAATCAAATCTGGCAACAGAAAGCAGTTATTTCCACCATCGGGGCAAGCACAACCATAAGTAGTATTGGTAGTACAAACTTCTTTTAATGTTCCACTTGCTGGGTTAGGAGCTTCAAAATTAAAATGTAATTGCCAATTTTTAAGTGTGCCTGCATTACCAGCAACCAAATCAGTAATGCAAAGTTGCCATAAGCCTGCTGCCAACTGACCGTTGTTTAGCTCTCCAATATTATGTTCTGGTAAAACCTCAACATTAAAAAAAATTTCGGCTGTGGTAATGGAAGTTTCTGCTTTCATATTAAAACAAACGCCTTCCCATTCTTCACCATTACCATTTTGATTGCTAATTAAAACATTGCTGTTATCTGGTGCTACTAAAACAATATTCAAATCTTGCGGACTTGGATGCTCAATGTTTAAGCATATTTTTTGCAAACCAAAAGTAGTATCAATATAAGCTGGAAAAATATTAGCCAAGCTTAAGGTAAAACAAGTATCGGTAGGGTAGTCTGGTATTGCGCCTGTTGCACCACTAAATACGCTCTGTGCATTTACAAAACCATTACAAAGCATCAACCATAAAAATACACAGCAAAAAGAACGGTAAAATTTCATACAAATTAGCTTTTTAATAAACGTTCAATACTAGTTTCATTTTTTATTTTTTTTAGTAAAGATGCTTTATTTACCCGCTCTTGTTCCATAGTGTCTCGGTTTCGAAGCGTAACGGTGTCATCTTCTAAAGTTTGATGATCTACCGTAATGCAAAAAGGCGTACCAACGGCATCTTGCCTTCTATAACGCTTGCCAATAGTGTCTTTATCTTCATAAAAACAATTTAGCTCGTATTTCAACTCATTTAAAATAGCACGGCTGGCTTCTGGTAAGCCATCTTTTTTTACCAACGGCAAAATGGCAGCTTTAACTGGCGCTAATGAAGGGTGAATATTTAAAACCGATCTAATAGCCGTACCACCTTTTGCATTAGGCACTTCCTCTTCTTTAAAAGCATTGGTTAAAACGCTTAAAAACATTCGATCTAAGCCAATTGAAGTTTCTACAACAAAAGGCACATAACTTTCATTTCTTTCATTATCAAAATATTGTATTTTTCGGCCACTTAACTTTTGGTGGCTACTCAAATCAAAATCAGTACGCGAGTGTATACCTTCTAATTCTTTAAAACCAAAGGGAAATTTAAACTCAATGTCAGATGCTGCGTTGGCGTAGTGTGCTAAGTTTTCATGATCGTGAAACCGTAATTTTTCTGTTGGTGTTATTCTTTTGTGCCATTTTAACCGTTCCGCTTTCCAATGCTCGTACCATTTCATTTCTTCGCCTGGTGGTACAAAAAATTGCATTTCCATTTGTTCAAACTCTCGCATCCTAAAAATAAACTGACGAGCAACTATCTCATTTCTAAAAGCTTTACCAATTTGTGCAATACCAAAGGGTAATTTTTGACGAGTAGTTTTTTGTACGTTCAAAAAGTTAACAAATATACCTTGAGCAGTTTCTGGCCTTAAATACAATTTGCTATCTTCTCCGTTGCTAACAACATTACTCATTTGTGTGCTAAACATTAAGTTAAACTGGCGTACATCTGTCCAGTTTTTTGTGCCACTTACAGGGTCAACAATTTCGCAATCAATAATAAGTTGTTTCAGATCGGCCATATCATTAGCACCCATAGCTTTTGTAAAACGATCCATTATTTTTTGCTTCTTTTCCACATTGGCAACAACCCGCGGGTTAGTGGCTACAAACTGTTCTCTATCAAAACTATCACCAAAACGTTTGGCAGCTTTGCTTACTTCCTTTTCAATTTTAGTGGTAATTTTTTCTACGTGATCTTCTACTAACTGATCGGCACGGTATCTTTTTTTAGAATCTTTATTGTCAACCAACGGGTCGTTAAATGCATCAACGTGTCCACTTGCTTTCCATATTTTTGGATGCATAAATATAGCAGAATCAATGCCCACTATGTTTTCGTTTAAATGAACCATCGATTTCCACCAATATTGCTTTATGTTGTTTTTCAACTCAGCACCATAAGGCCCATAATCATAAACCGCTGCAAGCCCATCATAAACTTCGCTTGATTGAAAAATATATCCATACTCTTTACTATGAGCAACTAACTTCTTAAAAAAATCGTTATTATTCGACATTATAATTTTCTGTATCTGCTAAAAATGCAAATATATGGGTTTAAGTTTATAAAGATCTGCCCTTTCAAACAAAAAAACGAACACATAAATACTACATTCTTCAATAATCGGTTTTATTTAATAGTTATAGCATAAGCACAAATGAAAGTTAGTACCAAGTTAAATATTGGCTTAGCCGTTACCACATTTTTTGCATTAATAACTAATGCACTCTTGGCTCAAACCCCTACCATACAAGATTGTTTTGGAGCAATACCCGTTTGTAAAAATGTTTATAGTGAAGAAAAAGCCCCTGAGGGAAATGGTAATTTTACCGAAGTTGAAGAGTATGACGGTTGCGTACCAATAGAAGAAAGCTCTATTTGGTATACTTTTACAGTTAACCGCTCAGGAGATTTTGGTTTTTTAATTACTTCTAATAATATAAATGATGATTATGATTGGGCGCTTTTTGATATTACTAATATTACTTGCGATGATATTATAAACAACTCTAACCATGTGGTAAGTTGCAACAATGCAGGTGACAATTTAGATTTTATGCCAAGAAGATGTAACGGGTTTACTGGTGCAACAGGTGCTACAAATTTAACAAGCGTTGGTTCGGGTTGCGAGCCAGGCAATAGTCCTTTTAATGATCTCGTTCCTGTAATTGAGGGCAATATTTACGCGTTACTTATAGTAAACTGGACGGGTTCACAATTTGGCTACGAAATAGATTTTTCATTAGGTTCTGCTGGCATTTTTGATGAAAAACCACCAGAGGCTTCTAATAATAGCAACAGTTACATTTGCACCCAAAGTGACGATGGTTTTAGTTCAATACCAATACAATTTAACGAAAATATAAAATGTAACACTATTGATGAAAGCAATTTCAGTATTGTTGGGCCAGGTGGGCCATATAATTTCACTTTAGTTTCTGATGAATGTGGTTTAGGTGCAGAATACAGTAAAAATTTTGATTTATTTGTTTCTCCTGTTTTAACCAACGGGGAGTTTGTTTTTGAAATGAACCCAATTAACAGTTTTGAAATTTTAGATGTTTGTGATAACGCATCTTTACCTTACACCAAAACTTTTAGTTACGATGCTTGTGCATTTGGCAATGTTACCGAAAGAGCATGTGATGATGGTGACCCAGAAACTATTTTTGATAAAGAAATAGTTTTAAATTGTGATAATGAGGTAATTTGTGAGCCTTGTAAAGGTGTTTGTGGTGCGTTTTACGATGAAACCATAAAATTATGCGAAAACGATACCGTATTGCTACAAGTGGGTGATTTGGTTTCGCAAGCTGGGTTTTACCAAGAAATTTTAAAAGCTGTAAATGGTTGCGATTCTGTTTTAAGAAGCTTTGTAGAAGAAAACCCTAAAATTGGTTTACAATTAGCAGAACAATACTTCGGTTTTATTGATGAGACCAATACATTAGAAACATCAGTTAATATAGCCAACCCTTTGTATAGTTGGGAACCGGCTGATATTTTAAGTTGTGCCGATTGTGCCAGCCCAATAGTTTTAGCAACTACTTATTTAGAACAAATATTTACCCTTACAGTTACCGATGAAGATACCGGCTGCCAGGCAACAGATTTAGTTGATGTTTTAATTACCGATTATAACGCCTTATATATGCCCAACGCCTTTTCACCAAATAGTGATGGCATTAACGACTTTTTAAATTTGAATTATACAGGAGGTTTACAAACGGTAAGATGGATGTTATATAACCGTTACGGTCAAAAACTATTTGAAACCAGCGTTATAAGCGATTATTGGGATGGAACTTATAAGGGCGAAAAACAACCATTAGGTGTTTACGTCTACTATGCGGAGGCTACTTTTCCTAATAATATTGTAATAAAAAGTAAAGGTAATATTACTTTGGTAAGATGAAAAAAAAAGGTTTTATAAGATGTTCTTTTGTTTAGCCTGTATTCTGACAGGCAAGAATAAGATTTCAACTTATACTTTGAGCTATAAGTTGAAATAAAAAAGTTTCTCGTTCAATAGACATTCCTTTTTTGTTACTTGTAGCCATAGTTTTTTTATTGTGTGCTATAGCTTTATGAATGTTAATCCACACGGCTTTCATGCCATTGTTTTTTTCTTGAGGCTCTAAATTTGAACTACCAAGCTCTTTGTTAACATCACAAGTGTAACAATAAGAAATCATGTGTTGAATCTCATAATCTGGTTTATGCCAAGGCCTGTATTCAATATAAGCGCCAAAGGGTTTTATGTTTCTAATTTCTTTAGCCCCAGTTTCTTCAATAAGTTCTCTTTTCATCCCTTCAATTTTATCTTCGCCCAAATCTAAGCCACCACCCGGCAGGCTATAATCTTCATACCTTTCGGTATACATCAGTAAAATAATATTGCCTTTTGTTGTTATACTTCTGGTGGCTAATCTTGTAAAAATAGATTTATTTTCAAACGTTTCTATTGCAGGATGATAATGAGTTTTTAAAATTTTCATTTATAAAATATAATCATTAAATTAACAATAGTAAGGGTAGCAATTATACAAAAATTTTACTAAAAGTATTAGGCATAAAAAAAACGGGCATTACAATTAATACCCGTTTTAAACTATAATAGTGAGACTTGTTTTAAGTTATTATATTTATTTATTAAGGTTTTTGTTAATAACACCTGCAGCCCAATCTTTACCGCCCATACCAAAAGCAATTGCAAATGCAGCAGCAGCACCATAACCTAAGGCATTAAAAAATGAAGAGGTAATGTTATCAACAATGCCAGTACCAATACCAACTTGTTGTAATACCATTGAACCAACAATAAATAAAACTAAACCTTTTGCGATGTTACCAAACATACTGGCTTTTTTTACACCATTAGCTGCTAAAGGAGCGGTTACTAAATTTTTCACTAAATCGGATAACCATAAACCAATTAATAGTAATATGATGCCTACAATAATGTTTGGCATATAAGCAACCACTTTACCAAATAATTCGGTAACAGCATCAATTCCTAATTTACTGAAGAACATATTTAACACGGTTAACATTATCATCCAATAAACAATTTTTGCAAAAACATTACTTAAACCACCTTTTAAACCAGATTTGGCTATGTATTCATTTGCACCAGTTTTAGCTACTAAGCCATCAAAATTGATTGCTTTTAATACTTTTAAAATTACTGCTCTTATTATGCGAGCTATAATCCAACCGATTAATAATATTATTAGTGCACCTACAATAGTAGGTAAAGCGTTTCCTATTGTTAAGGCCATGCCACTAATTGCACTTCCAACACCTGACATTGCTTGTGAAGCTGCACCTGTAATTTCTGTTTGTATCATCTTTTATAAAAGTTATAATTGTTTTAATGTTATTTAGAGTGGTTTTTTTTGGAAAGTAACTGACTTTTTTAAAAAAAATTAACAATTAAGTGCAACGGAGTAAACATTTTTCAATTATGAAAATAAATTGATTGCGAAAATTTTTAATTATAAACTTATAATTAATAATTTATAAAAACATTTGATTGTAAATTTTTGTAAGAAGTTATTTTGGCTTTGTTTTTTAAATTGGTTAGTAAGCTGAAATAGTTGAACGGAAGTTTTTTATTAAAAATAAAATGGCAACTGAGCTTTGGAGGTAAAGGCTTTGTGAATTATATATTTAAATATAATGTTTTGTTAAATGGTATTAATTAGCTTGTCCATCTACAATGGTTTTTTTTAATTTTAATAGGTACTGCTTTTTTTTTGCTTCTTACATTTTCTTTTGGCTTTTCAAAAAGTAATGACAGATTTAAAAACGGTTGGTGATGCGGTAGTATGTATTTTTAAGTGCAGATAGCTTTTGATATAGCCCCGATTGCAACGGTTATGCTGCCTGAAGCGTTTGCACTTGTGCGTTGGCGCAGCATTTGAGTGGAAAGCGGGGAGGCGGTTTCCATAAGTCTTGCTGTTTTGCTTCTAAAAATTTTGAGGTTAATAATTTCTGCTATTTAAATATTGGTCTTCAAATGTTGGTAATTTATGTGGCTTGGCGGTTAGGTCGGTAGTGTCTGTTAAGGCTTCCATAAATGTTATGATGGCTTTTTGTTCATAATCGGTTAAATGCAAACTATCGGCTGGTAATGTTTGATTTGGTACTTTAATGCCCATACCTGCGCCACCTCCGTTATTATAAAACTCCATTACTTCTGTTAAGGTGTTAAACACGCCATTGTGCATATATGGCGCTGTTAAGGCAACATTGCGCAGGGTTACTGTTTTAAAAGAGTTTTTATAGTTTTCAAAATACTCTTTACCTCTTCCGTTATGGTAACGCCCCAAGTCTTCATCTAACACAGGGTTTGTTTTATCGTTTTCTGCTGGCACACCTAATACTTCCGATTCTGACTCGTAATATAAAGGCGGTACCAAACCACTAAAGGTTGGCGGGAAATGACAGGTTGCACAAGCTGCTTTGCCCATAAATAAATTGAAACCTTCTACTACGGTATGATCAATATTGTTGGTTTGTGCTCTAATTAATTTATCAAAAGGGCTATTATATGATGTTAAAGTAAGCATATAATTACTTAGTGCATTTATAATACTCCATTTGTCAATTCCCATTTGGGGGTATGCTTTGTTAAAGTAGTTTTTGTAACCTTCGCTTTTGTTTAAACGCTTTGCAATTTCAGCAAAATTCATTTTTAGCTCTTTATGGTTAACTACTACTTTTTCAATTTGCTTAGCAATAGTGCTTTCTTCTAAGTCCCAAAAAAAACGATCGGCTAAAATAGAATTTATAATAGTTGGGGTGTTACGTTGCATGGCATTGTTACTCATAAAGTCAGCACTTTTGCGTAAGCCATCGGTAAACCCTTTTTTGGGCAAATGACAACTGGCGCAAGAGCCTTTTAAATTGTGAGCTATTGCAGGCTCGTAAAATAAAAGTTTACCTAACGCTGCGCGCTTTTCGCTTATGTTTTGTGGGTAAATGTCTGCATAAAAGCCGCCATTTAAAAAACTATCATCAAAAAGCTGCGTGCTAGTGTAATTTACACTTTGTGGTAAGTTACTAATTTTATCAATGGTTGAATAAGCTAATGCTAAATGGCTTTTTAATAAACAACTGTAAAGTGGCTGCAAAAAATTTTTATAATAGGTAAAATGATCAAACTCATCAAAATTATTACATTCGTTTAAATAGCTTATTGATGCATCAAACAAAAAAGTTAACTCATTAAATATTTGTTTATTTTCCAATTTTAAATCATTATTATAATAATTTAATTGTTTAAACATTTTTTTTAATGAAATGGCAGATTCGTTGATACCATTAGCAGAACCTGGGGTATCAAAATTGGTTAAGCATAATGTAAAAATACGAATAATTTGCCGTCTTGCTGCCTCAAAGTAGTAGCGTTTTTGATATGTTTTTTGTTGATGAACATTATAAATTTCTTTGGAATGATTTAACAATAAACCTACCTTTTGTTTTAATGTTTTGAAGTCAATATCGTCTTCATAAATCATTTCATCAATAACTTGTAAGCCTTGTGCTTCAATTAAGTTTGGTAAGTTTGCATGCTCTTCAGCCTTAGGCAAAGGTGCGCCATTTATGTAATATTTCACCTCAAGCGAATCGTAGTGTTCAATAAAATGTTCAATTTTTTTATACTGCTTTCTTACTTCAAAAAATTTACTTTTTATGTTTGTTGTATTATCTTTATTAAAATGTAGTAAATTTAACTTGGAAATATTTTTTATATAGGTTTCGAAATCAATTAGATAATCTTTATGAATATCTTTAATATTTACATCATTTGCTTTTAATTTAGTTATTAATAAGCACAAGAAAAATGCAAGAAATATTTTAAGCTTACGGTTTTTAATTAAATTCAAATTATAATTTTTATGTAAAGTTATATCAAATAAAATACCAAAAAAATAAAATAACCTATGAATTGGAATGAAAATTGTAACAGTTGTTTCTACTTAATGCATCTAAAAAAATTATTAGTTTTTATTATATGAGATTGAAAATATTTATTTTGGTGCTTACCCCTATATTTTTTATTTGCGAAAGTTTACTGGCTCAATCCATTGGTGATTTTGTTTCTGTAAATCCGAACCAAAGAGATGCCACCTTGCGCTTGCCCGAAACACATACCTTTCAAAAATTAATTCAAGAAGGAGATATGATGACAGGGGGAGCATCTTATCAATCAAATACAGATTTTACAGGGTACGTGCCTATAAATGGAAGTAGTATAAATGGCTATTTAAGTATAAATAATGAAGCTAACAATGGTGGAGTTGCTATGTTAGATATCAACTACAGTCAAAATATGAAACTTTGGGAGGTAACTTATTCTAAATATGTTGACTTTAGTGCCTTCGGAAGAACCTCTAGAAACTGTAGTGGCGGGGTAACGCCGTGGGGTACAATACTTACAAGTGAAGAAGTATCAAGCACATTTGACGATATTAATAATGATGGATATTTAGATTACGGCTGGCAAGTTGAAATTGACCCAGTTGCGAAACAAGTAATTGATAAAAGATGGGCTTTAGGCCGGTTTGCACACGAAAATGCAGTAGTACACGATAACTGGAGAACCGTTTATCAAGGTGCAGATAATTCAACTGGCTATTTATATAAATTTGTTGCCGATTTACCTGCCGATTTAAGTAGTGGCAAACTATACGTTTATAAAGGATCTAAAAATGGAGGTACTGGCCAATGGATTTTAATACCTAACTCCACAAAAAATCAGCGTAATAATACTAAATCTCAAGCTCAAAATGTGGGTGCAACTGCTTTTAATGGTATTGAAGATGTTGAAATTGGACCTGATGGTTTAGTATATTTTACTGTAAAATCTGAAAATAAAATTTATTATTTTGAAGATTCTGACCCTATAAGTGGCACAACTGTTAGTTTTCTAAATAAATACGCAGGCAACAGAAATTATAACATTAGTACCGCTAATGGTAATGTAACTCATAATTGGGGTTATGGTAATGATAACCTTGCTTTTGACAATGATGGAAATTTATGGGTATTGCAAGATGGTCAAAATTCGCATATATGGGTACTAAAAAAAGGCCACACCGAGGCCAATCCGAAAGTAGAAATATTTGCTACCTCACCAAAAGGTAGTGAGCCAACAGGAATTACTTTTTCACCAGATGGTAGATTTATATTTTTAAGTATACAGCACCCAAGTGGTTTTACCTATCAAACCGATGCAGCAGGAAAAAACATACGTTTCAACAGTGATGCTACTTTAGTAATTGCGCGAAAAGAACATTTAGGTTCTGAATGTTTAGGAAGCTGCCCAGATTGTAATGACAATACACAAAATTATGCAGAATCTGGAACGGATTGTGGTGGAAGTTGCGAAAATTGCCCCACTTGTTTTGATAGAATTAAAAATGGCAATGAAACCGGAATTGATTGTGGTGGAAGCAGTTGTGTAAATTGCCCTACTTTAAATATTACAAAAAGTGATGTTACTTGTAAAGGTACTAATAATGGTACTGCAATTGCAGTAGTTACAGGCGGTGCTGGTACTATTACTTATTTGTGGAGTACAGGCGATACCACCGCCCGATTAGAGAACTTAAACCCAGGAAACTATGCTGTGAAAATTGCAGATAGTAACGGTAACCAAGCTTCAAGAAACATTACTATCTTCGAATCATCTCAACTAAACATTACTGGTACAGTTAGCTTACCTACGGCCATTGCAGCAAGCAATGGTGCTATAAATATTAATGTAACAGGTGGTAAATCGCCTTATTCATACAAATGGTCAAACAACCCTACTTCAAAAAATGTAGGAAGTTTATCTTCGGGCATTTATACCGTTGGTGTAACTGATGGTAATGGTTGTATTTTACACAAAGCATTTAATATTGAATTACCATCTTGTTCAAACTTTGAAGTATCACTCTATACAAAAAACATTGATTGTGCTAATGGCAGCAATGGCGCTTTAACTGCCTTAATAGCAGGTGGCACCCCTCCTTTTTCCTATAACTGGTCAAATGGAAGCACTACTAAAACAATTGATAATCTTACCGCTGGTAATTATAATGTAAACATAATTGATGGCAATGGCTGTTCAGTAACTTCATCTGCTACAATTAATACACCTGCAAATTCTTTAAGTATTTCACTTACTGGTATTGATACCGATGCGCTTAATGCTACTACCGGATCAGTGCTTGCAGCCATTAGTGGTGGTCAAACGCCATATCAATATCAATGGTCAAACGGAGGTACTTCCTCCGCAATAGCTAACCTAAGTAAAGGTGCTTACACGTTGCAAGTTACCGACAATAATGGTTGTACCGCTCAGCAAACAGCTACAGTTAGCGAATACGTATGCCCAACCATAAATGCAACAGTATCTACAACAAATATTACTTGTTATGGATCGAATGATGGTATTGCAAGTACTACTCAAACAGGCGGTACTGCCCCTTACAACGTTATCTGGTCAAACGGAATAAATGGCGCATCAACTCAAAATTTAACAGCCGGAAAACATAGCGTTACCATAATTGATTTTAAAGGATGCAACAAAATTGTTGATTTTGAAATAGCAGAACCCACACCTATAGTTGCACAGCTAAATATAACCCAACCAACTGATACTTTAAATAACGATGGTTCTGCATCAGTTGTTGCTTCTGGTGGTGGCGGTGTTTTTACCTACAATTGGTCTACAGGTAGCACCATGTCTTCTATAAACAATTTGACTAACGCCGATTATAGTATTGAAGTTACTGATCAATTTAATTGTACCAATTTGAGCAATTTTATAATTCAAGCAGATAGTTGTTCTTATTTATCTGTTCAATTATCAAAAAATGATGTGAGTTGCTTTGGTTTTAATACCGGCACCATTACTACCAGTGTAGTTGGAGCAACTTCACCGTTAAGTTATGCTTGGTCAAATGGAGCAACTTTAGCTAATTTAAATAATTTACCAGCAGAAGTTTATAGCGTAACTGTTACAGATAACTCGGGCTGTGAAGCATTTGCAGAAACTAAAATCCTTCAACCTTCAAAAAATATTGGCATAAACATACCTTTAACCGAGGTAACAACTATGGGTGGAAATGATGGAACAGCAATGGCTATTGTAAACGGAGGCACTCCACCTTACAATTACAGTTGGTCAAATGGGGTTAATACAGCAAATGTAACAAATCTTTCGCAAGGAAACTACACATTAATTGTAACAGATGCCAACAGTTGTTCTAATAATAAAACCATTTCTATTAGTGAGGTAAATTGTAATGCTATGGAAATTTCATTGATTGCCAAAAATAAAGGCTGTGCTGGTGCTGCAAATGTAACTATTATTGCTTCAGTAAAAGATGCAACGGCTCCAATAAGCTACAATTGGTCAAACAATGCTAATACACCATTCTTAAAAAATTTAAGTTTAACTGGTTCGTATAGTTTAACAGCTACCGATGCAAAAGGTTGTAGTACCTCAAAAAGTGTAAATATTGTTGACAATTCTGCTTTACAACTTTCAGATAATGTAACCAACCTAAATGCCTACAATTCTAATAATGGTGCAATTAGTGTAATTGTTAATGGAGGCGACAATCCTTATAAATATTATTGGGGAAATGGTGCTAATTCAGCATCTATTTCAAATTTAACCGCTGGTACTTACGATTTTTTAGCAGTAGATGAAAATGGTTGTACCATTATAACTACCAATACGGTTAATAACTACAACTGCGATTATGAAGTTTTATCAATAGTTGAAAACGCATCTTGTAAAAACAAAAATGATGGGAAAATAACTTTAGCTGCAACTGGTGGTTCCGCTCCCATTAATTACAATTGGACAGATTTTGCTCAAAATACAAGAACAAGAATAAACTTAGCTAATAATAATTATGCTGCAACAATAATTGACAATAAAAATTGCAAAGTACAAATAGATGCATTAGTAGAAGAGCCAACCGCTTCGTTTTCAATAAATGTAAATAAAACTGATGAAACCTATTTTAATGGTTCAAATGGTACTGCTACTGTTACACCAATTGGTGGCATTCAGCCAATTACTTATAAATGGAGTACGGGCTTGGGTAATGCAACTGTCAATAATCTTTCTGCCAATAGTTATACTGTAGAAGCTACAGATGCGAATGGTTGCATAGCTAACAGAAATTTTACTATTTCAGGAGTTAGTTGTGCCAATCTGTCGCTAAATGTAAATAAAAATGATGTTGATTGTTTTGATGAAGCCAATGGAAACGCTACTGCAATTGTTACTGGCGGAGTAGCGCCCTACAGCATCTCGTGGCTAAATGGCGATGTTGGTGTTGCCTCCAATGCTTTAGCTGTTGCTGCTTACGCTACTCATATAGTTGATGCAGTAGGTTGCGAGGCTAATGCCTCTTTTAATATTACTCAACCTACTGAGTTATTATTTACCTCTAATAAAACTAACGTAACTTATTTTGCTGCACAAAACGGTACCGCTTCGGTAAGCGTAAATGGCGGGGTTACTCCTTATACTTATAGTTGGAGCAACGGAGCTACTACAAATGCAATTGCTAACCTTACACCAGGCCAATATACAGTAAATGTTACTGACGACAATAACTGTACATTAACCGAAAGTTTTATTGTTGAAGATGTTGATTGTAAAAGCATTGATATTTCTGAAGTTACAAGAAAAAATGTAACCTGTAGAAATGATAATGATGGCGAAATAGCAGTACAAATAACTGGTGGAAATTTTCCATTTTCTTACATTTGGTCTAACGGAAGTACACAACCTCAAATTAAAAATTTATCAACAGGCACTTATACAGTAAGGATTACCGATAGTAAAGGTTGTAAAGATGGTAGAACAATAGTACTAAATAATCCAGCTAATCTTAATGTGAACTTAAATACCAATAACATAACTCAAGCAGGTACAAATAATGGTAGCGCCACCCTTGCAATTACAGGTGGATTTCCGCCCTATACCATCAATTGGTCGAATGGAGCAACAACAGCTGCAGTAAATAACTTTTCACCAGGCACACACAGTTATACCGTTGTTGATAGCAATGGATGTGAAAGAACAGGTAACTTTACTTTATGTACACCACCTTACAATGTTGAAGAACTTTCAATATTAGATAATGCCGCCGTTATTGGTTGGGATGGAGACCCATCTGACAGTAACTATAACTATCAATATAAAAATTTAACAGATGGTACTGCTTGGCAAACTGGTAGTACCACAAATACATTTTTGCTATTAAACAATTTACCAAGTTGCAAAACTTTTGAATTTTCGGTGTTTGGAAGTTGCTCCCCAACTAATGGCACCTCTAGGCAATTTAATACCGATGGTTGTTTAGGATGTGTTGCCACCAATAACTTGTACCATTTAAATGTAAAAGATGTATCTGCTTTTATAAATTGGGATTTAGTCCCCGGTGCTACCTATACCTTGTATTACAAAAAAACAGGTGCCGCTAAATGGTTTAGTTATACCACATCAATAACTTATGCAATATTGTACGGCTTAAGTCCTTGTTCTACTTACGAATGGTATGTAGACACTAATTGTAACAGCGGAACGGTTTTTCACACTAATTTAAAAGATAAATTTACTACTGTATGTTTAAAAGAAGATGGAGTAAATGCTATTGAAAGAATAGCAAATATTGAATTGATAGTTTATCCAAATCCTGCAAAAGATTTTATTATACTTTCAGCTTATACCTCTTTTAATATTGAAGGTAAAACAGCTACCATTAGTTTATACGACTTTACTGGCAAACTAATTGTTACAAATGATGAAGTAGAACAGTTAAGCAATTATAAAATAGATATTGCTAGTTTAAGCAACGGTTTATATATTGTAGAAGTGAAAATGGGTGATTTTATAAAAGAAATTAAATTTGTAAAAGAGTAAGGGATTTATGTTACATCGTAAAACTCCTTTTTCTTTTTTTAAAACCATTTATTAGCTTTACCAAAAACGATGTTATCAAGCTCGGTAAATAAAATTGGCGATCATAAAGAAATTATTTTTACTTATAAAAGCGAATTAGGTAATTTTAATATTGGAATATTATGCAGTTACGGTGCAACGCTAAATCGTATCGAAATTCCTTTTCAAAATAAAAAATTTAATCTAATACAAGGGTATAATAATATTGATGATTTTAAGAAAGCATATCGTGGCGTTTTGTTAGCTCCTTTTCCGAACAGAATTAAAAACGGGCAATATGTTTTTGAAAACAACACTTATCAATTACCTATAAACAAACCTACAGAAAATAATACTTTGCACGGTTTGTTATATAATCAATCTTTTAAAATTGTAGAAAAAAAAGTAACCGAAGACCAGGCAAAATTAATATTAAGTAATGATTATAAAGGAGAATTAGAAGGTTATCCATTCCGTTTTTCAACAGAGATAACATACGTATGGCAAGCGCCAAATAAATTAAAAGTTTTTACTGAAATAACCAATTGCGGAAAAAATAATATGCCCTTAGGCTTAGGATGGCATCCCTATTTTCAGTTTCCGCAAGGCATTAATAAAATTGACTTAAAAATGAACACCACAAAAAAGTTTTTAGTAGATGAGCAGATGATTCCAACTTTAGAAACAACAAAATATTCATCATATAAAAAAATAAAAAAAATTGAAGCCGAAAACTTTGACGATTGTTTTGAAGTGAACAACAGCGCTAATGTACACCAAACTACTTTAATAGATGCGTTAAATGGTATTAGCTTAACTGTTGAACAGCCTACAACTGCATATAAATACTTACAGGTTTATACCCCACCAACAAGAGACTGTATAGCTATAGAACCTATGACTTGCCCACCTAATGCGTTTAATAATCAGTTAGGTTTAATTAAATTGCAACCAAACGAAAAGTATATTTGTAGTTATACTATTCATTTAAAATTTGCTAAAGTGTAATAAAAAATTATTTTTGCACTCAATATTGTAAAATATGCAAACAGCAGAACGGGTTTCTTCATTTGATGGGTCGGATAATGTAATTTACCAAAGGCATTTAGTAGCTTACCAAGCTGCAATAGAAAATGTTAGTGGCAAATTGTTAGAGGTTGGGAGTGGAGAAGGTTATGGAATACCAATTTTAATTGATTATTGCAAAGATTATACAGCTGTGGATAAACACGAACCCACGGTTAAGGGCGATTTTGGGGATAAATTTTTGTTTGAAAAAATGAACATACCGCCTTTATTATTTGAAGATGAAAGCTTTGATAGTTTAGTGAGTTTTCAGGTGATTGAACATATTGAAGATGATGAGGCTTTTGTAAAAGAATTAGCGAGGGTAACCAAAAAGGGAGGCAAAGCAGTAATAACAACGCCAAATCGTTTAATGTCGCTTACTAGAAACCCGTGGCACGTTCGGGAATATACTTGGCAACAATTAAAAACTTTATTAGAAAAACATTTTAAAGAAGTAGCGTTGCTCGGCGTTTATGGTAATGATGAAATAAACGCTTACTACGAGAAAAATAAAACCGCTGTAAACCGTATTACTAAATTTGATGTGTTTAAATTGCAGCACCGGTTACCTCGTCAACTGTTGCAAATTCCTTACGATGTTTTAAACCGTTTTAATAGAAAAAATTTAGCTTCAAACAATCAACAAATGGTTAATCATATTAAATGGCAAGATTTTTCAATAAAGAAAGCTGCCGAAACCTGCTTTGATTTGTTGGCTGTTGCAACAAAATAATGCCATTTTGATTTCGGAAAAACGCAATTTTACTTTTAATAAAATACCGCTTTTCGTTTATACCTTTTTTAGGTATATTGTCTCAATAAATAAAAATAAAGTTAATGAAATATAAAGGAAGAACACAGAGTAGAAATGTTGAAGACCGTAGAAGTACTAGTAGTGGAATGCCACGTGTTGGCGGAGGAATTGGCTGCGGCACTTTAATTTTAATGTTGTTGGCATTTTTCTTTTTAGATAATCCGTTACAAGTAATAGACCAGTTAGTGCCAAAAGGAGGCGCTGTGGTAAATCAAAACCAAAGAAGTGGCAATAATACTGGTGTAAGTTACCAAGGTGCAAACGACGAATTGGGCGAATTTGTAGCCGTAACTTTAAAAGAAACAGAAAACGTATGGAACAATGTTTTTAAACAACATTTTGGCCAACAATATGCAGAACCAGTATTAGTATTGTTTGAAGGTGCCGTTACCTCAGGCTGTGGCAGAGCAAGTGCCAAAACAGGCCCGTTTTATTGCCCTGCCGACAGTAAATTATACGTTGATTTAAGTTTTTATAATGAATTGAAAAACCGTTTTAAAGCACCCGGCGACTTTGCAATGGCTTACGTTGTGGCTCACGAAGTAGGTCATCATGTACAGAATTTATTAGGTATTACCAATCAGGTGCAATCGCAAAGGAGAAAATTAAGCAAAAAAGATTATAACGAATTATCGGTAAGATTAGAGTTGCAGGCCGATTTTTTAGCAGGCGTATGGGCACATCATACCCAACGTAATACAGGTATTTTAGAAGATGGAGATATTGAAGAAGCAATAAGAGCCGCACACGTTATTGGTGATGATCATATTCAATTACAACAACGAGGTTATGTTGTGCCAGGTTCATTTACGCACGGTACTTCCGATCAACGTAAACGTTGGTTTTTAAAAGGTTATAAAACTGGTGATGTTAATCAAGGAGATACTTTTAGTGTAAATACGAGAAGTTTATAACTTGAGTTGTAACTATTTCTTTTATCAACTCTTACATAATACTTGCTCCATCATATAACTGCACGAAGGAGCAAGTATGGTTGAATTTCTTGTGATATTTTTAATCTAATTTCTTTCTGGTCTTAATTTTCTTACTTCAGCACCAGTTTGCCACATTTCCGATTCTCTTATTTCTTTCAATTCCGATTCTAGTTGATTACGATAATCGGCTCTGCTGTTGGCTTCGATAACACGTTCTGCCTCTTTGCCAGATTCAACACTTTGATACAATTCTTCAAATAAGGGTTCATTTAAATCTCTAAATTTATGTCGCCAATCTAATGCACCACGTTGTGCTGTGGCCGATGTGTTGGCGTACATCCAATCCATACCATTTTCTGCCACCAAAGGCATTAGGCTTTGGGTAAGTTCTTCAACGGTTTCGTTAAATGCTTCGGAAGGGGAGTGGCCGTGCTTGCGCAACACATTATATTGTGCTTCAAACATACCTGCTATTGCGCCCATTAAAATACCACGTTCGCCAGTAAGGTCAGAGTAAACTTCTCGTTTAAAATCGGTTTCGAATAAATAACCAGAACCTACACCAATACCAATACTAATGCAGCGATCAAAAGCTTTGCCAGTAGCGTTTTGATGTATTGCGTAGCTGGAGTTAAGCCCTTTGCCTGCCAAAAACATTCTGCGTAATGAAGTACCCGAACCTTTTGGTGCAACCAAAAAAACATCAATATCTTTTGGCGGTACAATGCCTGTTTTTTTGTGAAAAGTTAAGCCGAAGCCGTGGGAAAAATATAAGGCTTTTCCTTTGGTAAGATGTGATTTTACTGTTTCCCAAGCTGCTATTTGGCCAGCATCAGAAAGTAAGTTTAAAATAATTGTTCCTTTGTCGCAGGCTTCTTCAATTGAAAATAAATTTTCATTGGGTTTCCAACCGTCTTCAACTGCTTTATCCCAACTTGAGGAAGGTTGGCGTTGACCAACAATAACATTAAAGCCATTATCTTTTAAATTTAATGCCTGCCCCGGCCCTTGAACCCCATAACCAATTATCGCTAGGGTTTCATTTTGCAAATTTTCTTTTGCTTTTTCTAAGGAATATTCTTCCCGAGTAACTACGTTTTCTGTAACGCCTCCAAAATTTATTTCTGCCATTATATAATTTATTTTTAATTTAAATTGATGGTCGCTTTTTCTAATTGTAAATCTTCAATGTGTTTTTGTACGGTTTTCATTGGTTTGGTAATTGCTACTCTACCACTTCGAGTAAATTCTAAAATATCAAAGGGTTTTAGTTTTTGAAATAAAGTATTTATTTCGTGCTCCTGTCCTGTTTTTTCAATTACCAAAAATTCTTTTTCTATAGATAAGATGCGGGCGTGGTTGTCTCTTAAAATTTGTTCTAAACGCATACCACTTTCTACAATTTTGGTAGCCAGTTTAAACAAAGCTACTTCTTGAAAAATGGTGTCGTCTTCATAATGATAAAATGCTTTTAACACATCTACTTGTTTTTCTAATTGTAGTACTAATTTTTTTACCAAAGGCAAATCTTCACAAATTACTATGGTGTAACGATGCACGTTTTCAATTTCGCTATCCGAACTGGTAATGCTTTCTATGTTAATATGTCGACGAGTGAAAATGCCGCTAACCCGTTGTAACAAACCAACTTCGTTTTCGGTAAAAATGCTGATGGTAAATTTTTGTTTTTGTTCCATTTTTTATTTTTATTGAGCAACGTTTTTGCGAGCCAGAGGGTATTAATTATAGCCCCGATTGCAGCGGTTATGCCGTTCACAAAGTGACGGCATTTGAGCGGAAAGCGGGACTGCTTTTTTTACGGGTTGTTCTGTTTCGCTTCAAGTTATTTTTTTATTTAAAATTTTTTAAAAATAATGCTTACTCCAATCTAATTTCATCAACTCCACAACCTGTTGGTATCATCGGAAATACGTTATGCTCTTTTTCAACTTTTACTTCCAACAAATAGGCGCCATCGTGCTTAAACATTTCTTCAATAGCTGAGGCTAAGTTTTCGCGCTTCGAAACCGATTTTCCTTCTATGAAAAAGCCTTTGGCAATTTGCACAAAATTTGGATTAGTCATTTGAGTTGATGAATAGCGTTTGTGGAAAAAGAGTTGTTGCCATTGGCGTACCATACCCAAAAACTCGTTGTTTAAAATAATAATTTTTATGTTGCATTTGGTTTGATGGATGGTGGCTAACTCTTGTAAAGTCATTTGAAAACCACCGTCGCCAATAACGGCCACAACCGTTCTATCGGGTGCCCCCATTTTGGCGCCCATTGCTGCTGGTAAGGCAAAGCCCATTGTGCCTAAACCACCGCTGGTTATATTACTTTTGCTTTGTGTAAATTTAGCATAGCGGCAAGCCACCATTTGGTGTTGACCAACATCGGTAACAATAACTGCATTGCCATTGGTTTGCTCGTTTACTAGGCGAATTACTTCGCCCATTGTTAAACCAGGCTTTGTTGGGTGTAGCTCTTTATTAATTATTTTTTCTTTTTCAATAGCAGCGCATTTATTAAATTTTGCTACCCATTTGGGGTGTTTCTTTTTATTTATAAGTGGTGTTATTTTTTTTAGAACTGCTTTTGCATCGCCAATTAATGCTACTTGGGCGGGTACATTTTTGTTTACTTCTGCTGGGTCAATTTCTATATGTATTACTTTGGCTTGTGTTGCGTAACGGCTTAAATTTCCGGTAACTCTATCGTCAAAACGCATGCCTATGGCAATTAAAACATCACATTCGTTAGTTAAAACATTTGGCCCATAATTACCATGCATACCTAACATACCAACATTTAGTGGATGGTTGGTATCCATAGCTGAAACGCCCATTATAGTCCAAGCCGCTGGAATACCTGATTTGTCGACAAACTTAATCAACTCCTTTTCTGCACCAGATAAAATAACGCCTTGCCCGTAAACGATGTATGGTTTTTTAGCTTTATTTATTAATTCGGCCGCTTGCTGTATCGCTTCGTCTTTAACCTTAAAACAAGGTACATAGCTTCTAAAGCCTGTGCATTTTTGGTAGCTAAAATCAAGTCCTTCAAACTGGGCATCTTTGGTAATGTCAATTAATACTGGCCCCGGCCTGCCCGACGTGGCTATATAAAATGCCTTGGCTAATATTTCTGGAATTTCTGCTGCATCGGTAACTTGAAAATTCCATTTGGTGACGGGTGTTGAAATACCGATAACATCGGTTTCTTGAAAAGCATCTGTACCTAATAAATGGGAGGAAACTTGCCCAGTAATGCAAATTAAAGGAGTAGAGTCAATCATTGCATCGGCCAAACCAGTAATTAAATTGGTGGCCCCTGGGCCTGAGGTTGCCAACACCACTCCTGGCTTTCCGCTTGTGCGCGCATAGCCTTGTGCTGCGTGTATGGCTCCTTGTTCGTGGCGGGTTAATATGTGGTTTAGTTGTTCTTGAAAATGGTACAAACTATCGTAAACGGGCATAATGGCACCACCCGGATAGCCAAATATTAAATCAACATCTTCTTTTATAAGGCTTTGAATAACTGCATCGGCACCATTCATTTTTTGGGTGTTTTGGGTGTTTTGGGTGTTTTGGGTGTTTTTTTTAGTTTTACCCTTTTTGTTAGCTGCTGGTTTTTGACTTAGATATGCTAATCGCTGTTCTGTAGTCATGTCTGCCATATCAGCACTCATTCTATCTCGCTGTTCTCGCATAAATTTTACGGCATCAAATGTTTTCTTTTTAGATTTAATTTCTGTTTTCATATAATTAAATTTCTCGTGGTGATCTGATCTCTAAATTTTTATATCCTTCCATTTTATTAATGTTATTGTAACCTACTATTCTAACAACATTAACAATATGTTTGAAATTCCAGCTAACCAATATATCAGCATTATTGATTGAGGCAGCAGCTATGTGGCCACAATCAGTAAGCGAAGTTAACCCAACTACTTTGTTTTCAATATATTTTTCAGCAAGATCAATTACTTTTTTATCATTATCTACATTAATAATTAACGGATTTTGAATTGAATTGTACAACTCAATAACGCGTTTTGGCGCATTCATCATTTCTTGATCAGTTAAATTTGAAGTTATTATCTTAAATTCATTCTCAAAAATTCGCTGAAAAAAAGTTTGCGTTATTTCCTCAAACTCCTCATCAAAATAACCACAATAAACTGATGTGTCTAAATATAGTTTCAACATTGATTTTAATAACATTTAAATATCTGTAATGCAACCTTTGCTTGCCGAACTTACCGATTTAGCATATTTATATAACATTCCATTTTTCACTTTTAAAGCTGGTTTTTTCCAATTTGCTTTGCGTTGTGCCAATTCTGTTTCGTTTATTTTTAGTTGTATGATGTTAGTTTCTGCATCAATTTCTATTATATCTCCATTTTGTACCAAAGCAATATTGCCACCAACTTGCGCCTCGGGGCTAACGTGGCCAACAACAAAGCCGTGGGTGCCGCCAGAAAATCTGCCATCGGTTATTAATGCAACTTTGTTACCTAAACCAGCACCCATTAATGCTGCTGTTGGCTTTAACATTTCGGGCATTCCGGGCGCACCTGTTGGGCCTTCATACCGTATTACTATTACTTCACCAGCTTGTACTTCGCCTTTTGAAATTCCTTCATTACAGCTAACTTCACTATTATAAACACGAGCTGGGCCTTTAAATCGTAAGCCTTCTTTTCCTGTTATTTTTGCTACCGAACCATCTTCTGCCAAGTTGCCATACAATATTTGAATGTGGCCAGTTTGTTTTATCGGTTGCTCAACAGGTACAATTATTTTTTGTTCAAAAGATATTTCTGCCACGTCTTTTAAATTTTCTTCAATGGTTTTGCCAGTAACCGTTAAGCAATCGCCGTGTATCAATTTTTCGTTTAAAAGATATTTCATTATGGTAGCAGTACCGCCAATATTATGCAAATCTTCCATCATAAAATCACCACTTGGTTTTAAGTTGGCAATAAATGGTGTTTTATCGCTTATCCGTTGAAAATCATCTAAAGTCCAATTGATACCAGCAGCATCAGCAATAGCCAAATAATGTAACACCATATTAGTTGAACCACCCAAAGCAATGCCAACTGCAACCGCATTTTCAAAAGATTTTTTGGTAAGAATGTCAGCTGGTTTAAGGTCTTGCTCCACCAAATGCTCTAAGTATTGAGCAATGTGTAAACATTCTTCTATCTTTTGATTGCTAACTGCTGGGTTAGAAGAACCCGAAGGCAAGGCCAAGCCCAAAGCTTCTATGGTTGATGCCATTGTATTTGCAGTAAACATTCCGCCACAAGCACCAGCACCGGGGCAAGATTTTTTAATTACTTGTCTGTATTCGGCTTCATCAATATTACCCGCAATTTTTGCACCCCAAGCTTCAAAGGCAGAAATAATTGATAGTGCTTTACCATTGTGATTGCCAGGAGCAATTGTGCCACCATAAACCATAATTGATGGACGGTTTAATCGTAACATTGCCATAATTGCACCGGGCATATTTTTGTCGCAACCGACTACGGTAACCAAGGCATCGTAACTCATTGCTTGAACAACGGTTTCAATGGAGTCGGCAATTATATCTCTGCTTGGCAAGGAGAAGCGCATACCTGGCGTTCCCATAGAAATACCATCACTTACACCAATGGTATTAAATATAAAAGGATGCAGGTTGGTTTGCTTAATTCCTTCTTTAACTTTTAAGGCTAATTTGTTAAGATGCATATTACAGGGATTACCCTCGTAGCCTGTGCTGGCAATACCTACCAAAGGTTTACGCATATCGGCATCGCTCATACCTGTAGCATATAACATTGCTTGCGCCGCAGGTTGTGTATCGTCGGTAGTAACTTGCCAACTATACTTTTTATTTTTATTTTTTTTATCCATATTAAAAAAGCCTTTCTGAATTTTCAGAAAGGCTTTAAATTTTTATTTTAAATTAAATATACCTTCCTATCATAAAATACTTACGACAATAATAATAATTGAAATAATTATTAGAGAAGATATACTTTTTGCTTTTATCATTTACTACACAATGTTATAAGATATTTTTGACTTAAACAAATTTTTCAGCAAAACATCTTATAAAAAAATAAATTTTAATTTTTAGAAACCTAAGCTAACGCTTAAATTAAGTGTTGTACCACTAAAACCAAATTGATTTATTTACCACCGGTATTTAAAACGACCACCTAAATTAGTAACTGGATTTTTATAAGAATTATTGACTTTGGGATGAACGTTAAACAAACTTTTTGCTGTTAAAGTTAACGACAAGGCATCGCTGGCTTTGTATGCCAATTCTAAATCGGTAATTAACTTATTGTCAAAAGTTTGAATCTCGTAATACTTCTACTCGCTCAAATACTTCTGTTAGTGTACTTTTCATATTAGCTTCAACTTTACCTGTATCAGGTGTATGGTTTGCATTTAGTTTTTATAATAAATGGGTAAAAAGACTTAGCAACTTTAGTTTAGAGAAGAGAAAAGTGGAAATTGAAATGTCCATATATCAAATTGATCATAAAAAAAAATCGAATTGAGTAAAGAAATTAGTGAAACCAAAGCTGCTATTACAAAAGAGTTTTCAACCGTTTTAACAACCAATTTCTATTCGAACATTGGTACGTTTTTTCAATATCTAAAACCAACTTTTCAACGTCTTTTTTGCCTAAATTAGGATCTTTATAAATGCGATTCATCTTCTTAACATAAGAAATAAATTTTTTATAAACTATGGTATTTGGTTCTGATTTAACTGGAGATCGTTTTGGAGTTAAAGAAACATCGAATGCATTTATTAGTGCCTCTAAAAGCATTAACTCTTTAAGGTCGTAACTTAGCATAATCTTTATACATTTTAGATCAAATTTCAATATCCAATCTTTAAATTTAATATTTTGTATAAAGTCTCTTGCTTGCTCTGGTTTATCTATATAAATCAAATATTTTGCTTTATTGTAGGCGTAGGTTTCATTAGCCAATTCAACTGGCATTAACTTATCTTTATATTTTTCAATTAGCTCATTTACATAATCATATTTATTTAACTCTAACCCTATAGATACTACATTTTTGTAAAAAGTGACTGGTAAATTTCCATTAGTTTGCCCATATTTTTGGTTAAGCATAAACTCGTAAAGTTTAAAAAGTTCTTTATGTAGCTTCGATTTTACTCCATTAATACGCTTTAAATTATTTTGCAAAATAGTATATAATATATTCAACATATCAATGGGAATTTTTTTGTCGCTTCGTCTCAATTCTTCATTTAGGTTTTGCAACATAATTTCTTCATTTCTGCCAGATAGTATTTCATAAGCATAATATAATAACCTTATTAATGGGTTGTCAATTTGTTGATTAGCTTTTAAATAAGTCAATACTGCACTCATCATACCAAAGTTATAATCAGTTTCGGCAATGTTTGTGCGGTTAAGCATTAAAACACCAAAGCACATTTTTTTTAATATAAAATCTAAGTCAATAGCATCGCTTATTGCCTGTAAATTGCTATCGCCCGTTCTATTATCTTTGTAAGATTTTATATAAGTATCAAAATGCTCTTCAATTTGAAATATAGATTGATAGTAATGATGATCTATTGGCTTTTCCTCTAACAGATTTTTAACTTTATGGTACTTCTTTTCAAAAAAACAACCATCAACTCTATTTATATAATCTTTTAAAATCAAATGATTAAAGTCTTGTTCCTTTTCTTCAATTTCTTGCAATATTATAAATTTTTCAAAGTGTTTTTTTAATTTTGATAAGTCAGATTTATATGTTCTTTCTGAGGATTTGGTATAAACTTTTTCTATAAAATCTGGTTCATTAAACTCTTTTTGTTTCTCCTTAAACTCATCTATAATTAACTCATAAACTTTGGGTAATCTTTTAACTGTATTAAAATAGGGGGAGCTTAAATACGCTTTAAATTTTTTGCACTCTTTATTACTTAAAGATATTAATAAACGAATTGTTAATGGATATGTAGCCATAATCAAATATAAGTAGAATAATTTATGCAATAAAATGAATGTAAGAAATAAAGGTTTTAAATGTTTTTTTTGTAATAGAAATAAATATTATAATATTGATTTTCAATACTTTAAATGTTTTATTTACATTTTATAGTGCCATTCATCAATGTTTTTTTTTAAAATAATGTAATTGTTTGATGTTTTTAAAGAGCATATATTTGTAGTATAAAAGCAAAACAGTAATGGCGGGTTACCGAAAAGCCACAACAGAGTAGGTCGAAAATACTACCATAAATAATTATGATAAGTGCAACAATTAATTTAAACAGTACACATAAAGACGAATTATTATTAACCGCTTTAATTGAGAAAGTAGATTCTTATTTAATAGATTTAAATGGAGAAAGGAAAATTTTAAAGCTGAACAGTGATTCGAAAGGTAAAGCTGAATTTATTGTAGAACAAAGCAGCAAATACATAAACTTAAAGATTACACCAAAAGAAAAGGAAGGTAGCGATTATAATATGCGATTAAATGTTTTCAGATCGGCTGGCAATCACAATGTATTGTTATTTATAATAGCAACCATTGATAACCCTTATAGAATAAGTACAAAAGATTTAACTAACAGAAACACTAATCGATATATCATTCAACACAATGAACTCTCTAATCATAATTAATAATCATACTTTAAATTTATAAAATATTAATAATATGTAGCTACTAACTAACACCCATTTTTCACACCTTATTACTAATACTAACACCAATAATTCCCAATTTTAATAAAACATCATCGTGCTATTAAACACTTTTTTAGCAGCCCCAAAGCTAAATCATTTAATTACTCAAACGGACAATATTGCCGTTGTAATTAAAGCGTTCATCCTAAAAAAAAGAGCTGATTGGTTACAGCAATACAGGAAACCATATATTGTTTCTATAGCCATTAATAAATACAGGTGTAGCACTCCAAATATCGAGTTTAATGTAGTGCCTTCCCCAAAAGTACGCAGAGGACAAACCGTTATAGTTATGGAGGTAAGGCCACTTAACTTATGGCCCACGCCATTCAAGTTCTTTTATATTATATTCCACTATGTATATGGAAAGCGATAAAGATTTAAGAAACCGTGATGAACAAATTGAAGCCGTAGTTACCAACGAGGCATCAAAAATGGGTTTGAAGGTAATACAAACTGGAGCTGTAGCACCAAGTTACAAGCTCATACAACTTAGTAAAAGCTTGCACTAAAATAATGTTGTAAAAATAATTCATTTTTTTTTGTAAGATTTTTGTTAGAATGAGGATATATAATTAAATGCAAAACAAACACGCAAAACATTAAAATAAAAACATAATTTTTTAAACAAGGGCTTAATGAAAAGCAAACGACTCAAACAATTTATTTATTAAACATCAACAAAAAACAAACGATGACGAACCGACAAGAAGATGCCTTTCTAAAAAGGCAACAAGCCAACGAAGTGGCAAACAAAAGGCCACATCCTAAGCATCAAAGCAATGGTGATGAAACCAAATTTAGACACGATTCAAATACTGGCGAAATTCATAAAAAGAATTGCGATACAGGAGATTTAAAAAATAAGCAATCGTATTTAGTGAGCTTTACCAAAGGTATGCCTCATAACGAAAAAACAGGTTTAGTAGAAAATCCGACCGACTTTCCAAAATTTGTAAAAGCAATTGATAGTGGTGATCCGCGTGATTTTAGAGATGTACCACTTGGACATAAAGACCATACTTTAGGTAAAAAGTGTAACTATTCGGCTCCGCAATTTGCTGATTTAAAACCTTCTGATTATAATGAGGAAGGGGGAGGCGTGGTAGTTGAATATGGATTCAGCTTTAAATCTCAAAAAGTAAATGCCCTAAATGAAGATTTAACAAGGCAAGGTAAAGACACGATTAAACTTCGTGCTTGGGAAAGCCAAAGTGCGGGTAATGCTTTTGAATTAGAAGGGCCTGATGCGCAAGCAGTAACTATTCCTCCGGCACCAAAATTGGGTAGTGCAGAACTTACTGCCGAAATGGCGGAGGTTTACAGTCAAGCATTATTACGTGATGTACCTTTTACGGCATTTAATAAAGGAGTTTTAAACGCCAAAAAAATTGCGGAAGCAACTGGTTTATCTTACCAAGAAGTTTTAAACGTTTTACAAACAAAAACCTGTGACGTTGATAAAGTAAAACGCATCACCCATAAATTAAATCATTTAAACTGGTTTAAGGGAGAAAATTTGGGTAAACTTTCTGATAGTGAGAAAGCACGTTGCAGAAATTTTAAACAAACAGCCCAAACGGCATTTAGAGGTATTACTTCAGGCGATAATATTGGCCCTTACATTTCGCAATTTTTATTGGCAGGAAGCGTAGGTATCAATCCAAACGATACCTGTAGAAGCCCAAACGAAGGTTTAATTGCTTATGGTGCGATTAATATAGACCAAAGGGTTAGAAATGCTAAAGCAGGTAAAGATTATATGACCGATTGGTTGGAATGGTTAGATGTACAAAACGGTGCTGATTTAAGAGGCTTTGAGGAATACGAAAACGATCCAACAAAGAAGCGCAGGTTTATGTACACCCCTCGCGATTTAGCCACTTATGTGCATTACGATGCATTATATGAAGCATATTTAAATGCCTGTTTGATAATGCTAAACAATCGTATTCCTTTTGATAGCGGTATACCTTATCAAGAGAGCGATAATGTTGATCATCAACAAGGTTTTGCACATTTTGGTGGCCCACATATTTTATCTTTAGTAACCGAGGTAGCAACTCGTGCGTTAAAAGCAGTACGGTTTCAAAAGTTTAATATTCATAGAAGATGCAGACCAGAAGTATTAGCGGCCCGTATTAGTAAAGCTGACTTGCTGCAACAAAATACGCCCGAATTGAAAAAGACTTTTCAAGAGTTGGAAAAAAGTGGTCTTTTAAATGAAATAGGAAAACTAAATGGCGGTAACAACTATTTATTACCAATGGCATTTTGTGAGGGTTCGCCAATGCACCCTGCTTATGGTGCTGGGCACGCAACAGTTGCAGGTGCTTGTATCACTATTTTAAAAGCCTTTTTCGATCACAGTCACCCATTAGAGATTGTACCTGAAAGTGAAGCAAGCCAACAAGTAATTCAATTAATTCAAAACTTGGGGCATAAAACAACTGTACATTCAGCAAACCTTGCTTATGTTGCTGCTGATAATGGTAAAAATTTAAAAGTTGTACCAGTATTAGATGAAAACTGTGAAATAGCTAAATTGACTGTTGAAGGAGAACTTAACAAATTAGCCTCTAACATTTCAATAGGAAGAAACTGGGCTGGTGTTCATTACTTTACTGATTATTACGAATCTATATTAATGGGGGAAGAAATTGCAATTGGCATTTTGGAAGAGCAAAAATTATTGTTCAACGAAAATTTTTCAATGACTTTACCAAAATTTAATGGAGAAACCATTAGAATTTAAGAATACAATAAGCATCCAAACAAAAGCACATTCCAAAATTAGGGGATGTGCTTTTTTTTGTTTTCCACCTTTTCGTTATCTTGCTATAAATAAATTAGCGCAAGAATTATGAATGTTATTGTAAGAAATGTTTTGGCGGTTATTGCTGGTATTGCTATTGGTGGTTTTCTAAATGGTACGCTTATTACTTTTGGTGCTTCAATATACCCGCCGCCAGAAGGCGTTATTCCTAACAATTTAGAGCATATTAAAACCAATTTACACCGCTATTCAAAAGTTCAATTATTAGTACCATTTTGGGCACACGCCATTGGCACATTGGCAGGTGCTTTTGTAACCGCATTAATTGCCGCTACAAAAAAAATGAGCTTAGCCTTACTTATTGGTGCTTTCTTTTTGGTGGGCGGAATAGTTATGGTAGTAATGGTTGGAGGGCCTATATGGTTTATTATGTTAGATTTATTGGTGGCCTATTTTCCAATGGCCTTTTTGGGTGGGTTGGCAGCATCTGCACTAATAAAATCTAAAAAATAATTTTATTGTAAGATGGTTTTTGCTTAATGGTTTAAAAGTAATATAATATTTAAATTGTGTAGTATAGTAGTACCATTTTTTAAAAAATGCTTGTTACCATTTATTTGTGATAACAAGCATTTTTTTGTTTTATATGGCCTTGCTATTTTTGTAATACCGTTACTTCCAACATCTTTACATCTTCGCTTGGTCGGTCGGCATTATTGGTTGGCAAGGCGCAAATAATATCTATTACCTCTAAGCCCAATACTACTTCGCCAAAGCAGGTGTAGTTACCATCTAAAAATGGTGCGCCACCAATGGCTTTGTAAATATCTCGTTGTGCTTTGGTGTATTTTTTTTGACTATTGTTTTCTTGGCTATTTAACTGCATATCGTTTTGCGGCTTACCCTGCACTAAAAAAAATTGTATGGAAGAAGAGTTTTTTTCTGGGTTAATATTGTCTGGTGTACGTGCAGCCGACATGGCACCTTTTTTGTGTATGTGCGTAGTGTTTAATTCGGCAGGTACGGTATAGCCTAAACTACCTGAACCATAACCACGACCAGCAACAGCATTTTTACTTTCGGGGTCGCCACCTTGTATCATAAAGCCTCTAATTACCCTATGAAATAAAGTGTTGGTTAAATTGCCGTCGTTTATTAGTTTAATAAAGTTGGCTTTATGTAAAGGAGTATCATTATATAGTTTTATAATAATTTCTCCTTTGTTGGTGTTTATGGATACAATAGTATCATCTTTGGTTACGCCTTCAATTTTTTTTAAATTAACTTTTTTAGAAGATGAACAACCAATTAGAAAAACTGCTGTAATTAGGCTAAAGCTTATTAATCTCATTTTAATAAAATTTTATGTTAATAAATAAATACTGATTTTTTTTACGGCGGGGCGAAGTTTCCATTTTAGCCCCGATTGCAGCGGTTATCCCGCATCCCGTTTTTCGGGGGCGGGATTTGAGCGGAAAGCGGGACCAAAATTTATGTGTGTAAAACGGCCTCGCTTCTATAAATTATAAAACGTATAAAACTGTATTTGTTAATTTTACTTTAATATTTTGAACGACATTTTAACATCTTCTGATGGTCTTTCGCCATTAGTTGGTAGGGCGCAAATTTTATCAATTACATCAAAACCTTCTACTACTTCACCAAAAACGGTATAATCTTGATCTAAGAAAGGAGTACCACCTGCTGCTTTGTAAGCCGCTCTTTGCTCTGTACCGTATTTCATATTTTTACGTTGTTCTAACTGATCTAACTCAGCATCGGTAACTGCTTTACCTTGAACGATATAAAACTGGCAATTGCTCGATTTTTTTTCTGGGTTACCAGCACCACCAGTTCGCGCTGCTGCTAAAGCTCCTTTTTTGTGTATTAGTTTTTCATCAAATTCTGCATCTATTAAATCTACATCTGGTAAAGAGCCGTTTCCTAAACGTGCATCGGCTGTTGCACCAATAGAGTTTGGGTCGCCACCTTGCATCATAAATTGTTTTATAACTCTGTGAAATAGCGTTCCTTCTATATTGCCTTCTTCAACATTTTTTAAAAAATTAGCTTTATGTTTTGGTGTTTCATCGTAAAGTTTTACGGTTATATCACCTTTGTTTGTACTTATTAAAACCATAGTATCTTTTTTTTCGCAAGCACTAATTAAAATTGTTGCTGCAATAACAAATAAAATATTCTTCACTGTTTTGTTAATTTTGCGCAAATGTCGTATTATTTTTTCAGAAGTTATACCTTTATAATTCAATTATTTCAACATAAATATGTTTTTTAAGCAATTCATCGGCATCAATTTATTTTTTATAGCAGTTTTACCGCTTTGTATAGCACAAACCCCACCAAAAGTTGAGGTTGATCAAGTTTTATTTGGCGACACACCGTTAACTTATTTTACAACTGTTACCGTTTTTGATAATGATTTAGATAGTATTGAGCTTCATACAGTAGCCTATAAAATAGCAGATAGCTCCGTAAATATTCCTTTTATTACCGATGGCCTTCCAAACAAAATAAAAACGGGCGAACAAAAACGTTTTGATATTAAATTTAATGCTGATAGTTTAGCTAAATATAATGTTGGTGAAGAAGATATTGCAGTAAAAATAGTAGCTCATAAACCAGCTTCTGAAACCGCAATAGTAAATGCGGTGGCTGCGGTTGATGCCAAAAGTTTGCAACAATTTATGGCAGAAGTAGAAGGTGCGCGACATGCTACAAGCAACCCCGCTCATTATTTGTATGTACAACAGTTGTTCGACAGTTTAGCTGCTAAGGCTAATTTTAAAAACTTAAATTACACGTACCCTTTTGGAAGTAAAGAAAGTAAAAACTTAATTGCTGCTAAAACTGGAATTGTTGAAGATGATGCGACCATTTTAATTACCGCCCATTACGATACGGTAGCTAATTCGCCTGGTGCAGATGATAATGGTTCTGGCGTTTGTGGCTTGTTTATGGCAATGGAAATTTTAAAAAATTACGACTTCGAAAATAATATAAAAATTGTTGGTTTTGATGATGAAGAAGCAGGCCTTATTGGTAGCACTAACTACATAACCAATGGAATTGAACCTTTAGAAAAAATTGAGGCCGTGTTTAACTTTGAAATGATTGGCTATGCCAGCGACGAACCTAATTCGCAACAATTACCGCTTGGTTTTAATCTTTTATTTCCAGAAGCAGATAGTTTTGTAAAAGAAAACGATAGCAAAGGCGATTTTTTGATATGTGTAGGCAATACGATTTCGGCAGATTTAATAGCCACCTATATTAACGCAGCAGCACAGTATGTGCCTAATTTTAAAGTACTTGCTTTAGAAACGCCCGGTAATGGAGTGCTAACACAAGATCTTAGGCGAAGCGATCACGCCCCTTTTTGGGATAATAATTACCAAGCTTTAATGCTTACCGATGGTGCTAATTTTAGAAATCCTTTTTATCATACCCCAAACGATATTGGAGCTATTTTAGATTATGACTTTATGGCAAATACGGTAAAAGTGACCATTGCGGCGGTTATGCATACGGCAAAACCTATTGTATTTAATGAGGCAAATGTTTTTATAAAAGATGCAATACTTGTTGATACAAAAGATTTAGAAATAGCTAACACAATTAATTTAGCTGTTTTTGGTTTAGGTAATGAGAAGCAGGTTTTTTATGAATTGCCAGCCGGTATTAATGAAGCCACCTTAACGATTTATAATTTAAATGGACAATTTTTAGAAAACTATGAACTTAATTTAAATAAAGGCCGTCTAAGTTTGAGAGCAAATTATAATTTAAACCAGTTTGCTTTTTTTGTTATTGAAATTGAGGAGGGAATTAAATATTCGAGAAAGATTATTATGTTTCCTTAAAACGTAAAATATGAAGATACTTATTACAAAAATTTTAATTGTACTTTTAATAGCTACAGCGTATGCTACAGAGGATGATTTGGAAATAGTTTCGAGTAATCCAAATTTTAAATGCACAAATGATGTTACTGCACTAAGCGTTGGTGATTACGATGTATATTTATGGAGTACCGGAGCTATAAGCCCAACAATTGTGGTAAATACCCCAGGCTACTACTCGGTAACAGTAATTGATGAAGATGGTTGCAGTTCTACTTCAAATAAATTTCGCCTTTCGGGCGAGGGCGATGGTTCAACTTTAGCTACCATAATTACAATGGGCAATACCGAGTTATGCCCCGGCGAAAGTGTAACTCTTTCTGGTAACGAAGGTTATAGGTATGAATGGAGTACGGGTGATACGCTCAATAATTTAATGTTTAATCAGATGCAACAACTTAGCCTTACCCTAATAGATTCTGCTGGATGTAAATCGTTACCTTCCGATACACTTGAAATTACTCTTTTTAATCCAATAAGACCAGAAATTACCTCAACAGGCCCAAATGACTTTTGTAATGAAAGTGATGGCACAATATTAACAGCCACATATAATTCCAACTTAAAGTTTAATTGGAATACAGGTGAAACAGGTTCGGTGCTAAAAGTTAAAAATCCTGGTTCGTATTATGGCATTACAAGTAATGAAGCTGGTTGTGAAATTTTATCAAGTCCTATTTTTATAAACCCAGTTAACACTACTGTACCTGCTATTCTATCATCATCCGACTTTACCTTATGCCCAAATGAGGTATTAACCTTAACAGCATATTTTGATAGTAATACTTACGATTGGTCGAACGGAGCAACTACAAAAGCTGTTGATTTTACCGAAGGAGGAAATTATACCTTAAATTTGGTTGATGAAAATGGTTGTAGATCGGTTACTGCACCAATAGAAATTGAAAAACCAGACATCTATATACCAGACATTTTTACTAATGGACCAACTACTTTTTGTGAGGGAGGTGCTGTTATTTTAAAAGCAGATGCTGACCCAGATCATTTTTGGCAGTGGCAAAATGGTTCTCAGGCTATTGACACGGTTGTATCAACTTCTGGCATGTATTACATAACAGCACTTGATTTTGATTCGGGTTGTAGGGTATATTCTGATACTGTTAATGTAATAGTAGGTAATATAGAGGAGCCTGTTATAAAATACGATAGCAGCACTGTTTTATGCAGCGGAGACAGTATTATTTTATACAGTAATCCTTCTGCTGGTTATTTTTGGGATGGCCCAGATGCAACAGACGAAACCCAAAGAGATTCTATTTTAATTGTAAAAAATGGGGGAGAATATATGTTGGCCCACATTAATGAAATTGGTTGTGTTGCGGGCTCAGAACCAATTACTATTACTTCAGATACTTTAAGTAGTGTACCTACCATTGTAGGAGATTATAATTTTGAGCTAAATGTGTTTGAAGATTATACTACCAATGCTGCCGAAACTACCCAACTACTTTGGGAAAGTGTTGGAGGAATTATTAATTTATCAAATGAAGATACAGTTACTGTATTATGGGACAATATTATTAATGCTGACTTATGTGTAACGCATACTTCAGCCTTTGGTTGCGAGCAAAAGAAAATTTGTATTAGTGATATCACTACATCTATCACCAATATATTTTTAGATGAAATAAAATTATCTCCAAACCCGTGTAAAGGTAATTTTATAGTTAGTGGCATAGAACCCGCAGCCATAAAAGCTGTAAAAATGTATAATAATAATGGTACTTTAGTAGAAATAAAACAAAATAATAATACCGCAACTTATGAGCTAAATACTGCTACTTCAAAAGGTTTATACCTTGTTGACGTGCTTACTAACAAAGGAAGGTTCTTAAAAAAGCTTTACAAACAATAAATTTATTTGCATTGGCTAATTAAACTGTTATATTTGCAATTCAATTAAATATTGGTCGGGTGGCCGAGTGGCTAGGCTGGGCTCTGCAAAAGCTCCTACAGCGGTTCGAATCCGCTCTCGACCTCTTTTAAATTTATTAAACCGTTGTAAATCGTGGATTTATAACGGTTTTTCTTTATGGGGTCGGTTTTACATCATTTTATGGTAAATAAAGCTACAAGATTTAATTAAAACGATTTTGACCTACAGATACAAAAACGTTATAAAGACTATTTTAAGCGGATAAAGATAGTTTGCTCCTTGCTTACAGCCTTTTCCAATCTTTTATTCGTTGTTCTAAAAGCTCAAATTTTCGGGTTTGAATGGCAAAGTAATTTTGAGCAAAAGCAATCGCTTCTTTTTTTAGATCGCCATTTTGAGCTATGAGATAACAGGCATATCTTGTAAGCATAAAATCTTGTATCTCTCGTTGAGAACCAGACCCTAAATTGACCATTTTCCCGGCTTCGGCAAAATGGTCGTCAATTTCATTACCGCTTACTTCACAAGC